>VYLZ01000088.1_pt1 | contig 19965 bp, 17 predicted proteins | sample 5115361 | NCBI WGS metagenome assembly VYLZ01 (sample SAMN12291805, study PRJNA351875) | freshwater metagenome | isolation source: freshwater lake | place: USA: Michigan, Sixteen Lake | collected 2013-08-07 | reverse complement strand
GCCAGCTGCCAATGCGGCTGGCAAGGATTGTTGTGAAGATACTCAAACTTTTGCTTGAAGAACCACTCGTGTATTAAATCAATGCTCATAGAATTCCGCTTCCAAACCTGAAATATCCTGTCCTTCAGCAACAACAAGATTGTTGGTCGGGAGACCAACAATAACAAAATATTTTGACCAACGACAACTAAGGTCTTCCACACAGAAAATAATCGCGTTTTAAAAAAGTCGATTCCAAAATACCTACCTGCCTGCTGAACGTATCTTATGATAAATCCATAGCGCTGACCACCAGATCACGCCCAAGAGTCGTTTGACTTTTCTCATCTATTGTTATTAAAAAAAACGAACGTACAAACCAATGGATATTTATACAAACCAACTTGGAGCATTCTTTATCTTTGCCTTTGCCTAAAATCCTCCGGTGCCGTCAGGTCTTCCGAGCTGGCGTTTTGAAAATGCAAATCCAAGCCACCCAATTTCTCGAGACAACATCAACAACTGAATTCTCAGGTCACTAAAGAAAACTCTTTTCAAGGGTCAGGTCGAAAGACCTGACAGCACAGAAAATTGTTTATTCCCCTGATAAACCAACTAATTCATCTGTGGCTAAGTCTAAATCAATATTGGTTTTTGTCCAACTCTTTCGTGTCCACAGTCCAATTGTAACAAATAGAATTGGTATCGTTGATAGCACAAACAAAAACGTTACTAGTGCGAATGCATAGTCTGGTTTACCCAACGCTATTTCCTCAAATAACCTATTGTAAAGTGTGTCTGATATTGCTCTCATAATAAAAAGTCCAAGATTTCCTAAAAATGATAAGATCGGTTCAACAAAATAAATGCAGATGATTGTCGAAATGATGCTTATGATTATAGCTTTTCTGTTTTCAATCGAGAATATTTTTTCCATGGTCAAATCTTTGTTTTTCTAATTGCTGCCAACATTGGTGTATCCAAAACTCCATTGCAGATATATTTCAAATATAATAAATAGGCGCAACGGATTTTCCCTATTTATTTATTGACACACTTTGGCACCTCTTCAAATCACAAGCATAAGAAGCTACCCAAAAAGCAATGTACTGGCATCGGCCAGCGATAGTAGCGGAAAGCCCACAGCGAGGAACGAGCGAGGACTTGCAGCGGATAGCGCGGTGCCACCTCGCCTCGAGTGGCAGGCCGTCCAACTCCGCCACGGCTTCGTTGGATAAGCCCAAATAAAACCAAAGTCGTCTGACCGCTTTTTCAATCTACTCTATAGCGGTCTGACGACCAGGAACAAGTCCGCCTTCGACCAGCCTTCGACAAGCTCAGGCTGACAGGTGGTTAAGAAGCTACCACCCGTTAGCTAAATAAACACGTTATCCGTACTTTTGAAGCCTAAAACCGCTTTCCGATGGCTGCTGCTACTTCTGAGAAAAAAGAGAAAACCGTTTCCATGGCCGGGCATACCGCGCCCGAGCCGTACAAACCCAAAAATAAAGTGCGCATTGTTACTGCTGCCAGTTTGTTTGATGGGCACGATGCGGCCATCAACATCATGCGCAGGATCATTCAGGCCACGGGCGTAGAGGTGATTCACCTCGGCCACGACCGAAGCGTGGAAGAAGTGGTGAACACTGCCATACAAGAAGATGCGCAGGCCATCGCGATGACGAGCTACCAGGGCGGCCACACAGAATATTTTAAATACATGTTTGACTTGCTGCAAGAGAAGGGCGCTAGCCACATCAAAATTTTTGGCGGTGGCGGTGGCGTGATCTTGCCCGATGAAATCAAAGAGCTGATGGACTACGGCATCACTAAAATTTATTCACCCGATGATGGGCGCGCCATGGGCTTGCAGGGAATGATCAATGATTTGGTGGAGCGGAGTGATTATGCTACCGGTGTGGAAGTAAGCAGCCTGCCTACCGGACAGGCAGGTAGGCAGTTGGCAGTAGGCAGTCATGTGCAGATCGCTCAATTGATTTCGGGGGCGGAAAACTATTTTGAGAAACATAAAGCTGTTTTTGAAGAAATTAACAAAAAAGCTGCCTTATCAAAAGCACCGGTGTTGGGGATCACGGGAACGGGTGGCTCGGGCAAATCTTCGATGGTAGATGAAATCGTGAGAAGGTTCTTGATCGATTTCAAGGATAAAACAATTGGTTTGATTTCGGTCGATCCATCGAAACGCAAAACGGGTGGTGCGCTGTTGGGCGATCGAATTCGCATGAACGCCATCAACAACTCACGCGTGTACATGCGCTCGTTGGCAACGCGCCAAAGTAACTTAGCATTGTCGGCTTATGTAAAAGAAGCTGTGCAACTGTTGAAGGCTGCTGGTTTTGATATTATTGTTTTAGAGACATCGGGCATTGGGCAGAGTGATACTGAAATCCTAGACCACAGCGATGTATCGCTCTATGTGATGACACCAGAGTATGGTGCGGCTACGCAATTGGAGAAAATCGACATGCTCGATTTTGCCGATGTGATAGCATTGAACAAATTTGACAAGCGTGGTGCATTAGATGCTTTGCGCGATGTAAAAAAACAATATCAGCGCAATCATAATCTCTGGGATAAAAAGCCGGAAGACATGCCGGTATACGGCACAATTGCCTCACAATTCAACGATCCGGGCACGAACCAACTCTACAAGCATTTAATTGATACACTCAACGCGAAGACAAATGCAGATTTGATCTCGTCATTTGAGATCACCCGTGAAATGAGTGAGAAGATTTTTGTGATCCCTCCGCACCGTACTCGCTACCTCAGCGAGATATCGGAGACGAATCGGAAATACGATCATTGGGTAAACGAGCAAGCGGAAGTGGCACAGAATTTATATGCAATTGAAAAAGTTAAATCGCTGCTCAAGAGCAAAGCAGAATTGGAAAGCGAAGAAAGCAATCTGCGCTTGAGCCTGAGTCCAAAGAACTGGAAACTGATTGAAGAGTGGCCGGCTAAAGTGCAGCAATACAAAGCACCTTTGTTCAAATTTAAAGTGAGAGATAAAGAACTCGCCATTCAAACGCATACCGAATCGTTGTCGCATTCGCAAATACCAAAAGTAGTTTTGCCTTCTTACCAAGCGTGGGGCGATTTGTTGAAATGGATGTTGCAAGAAAATGTGCCGGGAGAATTTCCGTACACAGCAGGCATTTATCCTTTCAAGCGCGAAGGTGAAGACCCTACGCGCATGTTCGCAGGCGAAGGCGGCCCCGAGCGAACCAACAGACGCTTTCATTATGTGAGCAAGTCGATGCCGGCAAAAAGATTGTCGACTGCATTTGACTCGGTAACACTTTATGGAAATGATCCAGACTACCGTCCAGATATTTATGGAAAGATTGGCAACTCGGGCGTTTCGATCTGTTGCTTAGATGACGCCAAGAAATTGTATAGCGGCTTTGATTTGTCTGATCCGAAGACTTCGGTATCGATGACCATCAACGGCCCTGCACCGATGCTACTCGCCTACTTCATGAATGCGGCCATCGATCAGCAGTGTGAAATTTATATCAAGAAGAATGGATTGGAGGAAGAAGTGCGGAAGAAGATTAAAGCGATGTATACCAAAGGCGATGCCCCTGCTTATCAGGGAGAACTGCCGGAAGGAAATAATGGATTGGGTTTGATGCTGCTCGGCACAACCGGAGATCAGGTGTTGCCGAAAGATGTTTACGAAAAAATCAAAGCCGACACACTCACGCAAGTGCGTGGCACGGTGCAAGCCGATATTTTAAAAGAAGATCAGGCACAGAACACGTGTATCTTCTCAACAGAGTTTGCCTTACGCCTGATGGGCGATGTGCAACAGTATTTTATTGACAAGAGTGTTCGGAATTTTTATTCGGTTTCGATCTCCGGCTACCACATTGCCGAGGCGGGTGCGAATCCAATCACACAGTTGGCATTTACTCTTTCAAATGGTTTCACTTACGTGGAGTATTATTTGAGTAGAGGGATGGACATCAACGAGTTTGCTCCTAACCTTTCGTTCTTCTTTTCGAATGGCATCGATCCTGAATATGCCGTGATCGGCCGCGTAGCTCGGAGAATTTGGGCAAAGGCCATGCGTGAAAAATACGGAGCAAATGCGCGCAGTCAGATGATGAAGTATCATATTCAAACTTCGGGTCGATCGTTGCATGCGCAAGAAATTGACTTTAATGATATTCGTACCACGCTGCAAGCATTGTATGCCATTTATGATAATTGTAATTCGCTGCACACCAACGCCTACGATGAGGCGATCACCACCCCTACTGAAGGATCGGTACGCAGAGCGATGGCTATTCAGTTGATCATCAACAAAGAATTAGGCTTGGCCAAAAACGAAAACCCTTTACAGGGTTCCTTCATCATTGAGGAGCTGACCGATTTAGTAGAAGAAGCAGTTCTTTTAGAGTTTGACAAAATTACGGAGCGCGGTGGGGTGCTTGGCGCCATGGAGACCATGTACCAGCGTGGAAAGATTCAGGAAGAAAGTTTGTATTACGAGACCTTGAAGCACACGGGCGAATATCCCATTATTGGTGTAAATACTTTTTTGAGTTCACAGGGCTCTCCTACTATTATACCGGGAGAAGTCATTCGTGCCACTACGGAAGAGAAAGAATACCAGATTAAGATGTTGCGAAATCTCCACACTTTCCAGGGAAACAAAATCGATATCTCTATCGATAAAGTGCAAGAAGCCGCAGTTCAAAACAAAAACATCTTTATTGAATTAATGGAAGCAGCCAAAGTTTGCTCGCTGGGTCAGATAACGAGGGCGTTATTTGAAGTGGGCGGGCAGTATCGAAGAAATATGTAGGCAAAAAAAAAGAAAGCTCCGACCGGAGCTTTCTTTTTTTTCTATCTATTAGTGACCTTATTTTGTAACTGATGCAGTTACGTTCTTGTCACTCACTTCGAAAGTAGGAGCACCTACCAATTTCTTTAAGCTATATACTACGCCCAAGTCACCGTTGATGTTTATGTTTCTATTGTACACCAATTCCCTGTTACCGTTTAAGATACGAACGTTCACACGGTTGGTTCCCTGATTAGAGATCGCCAACAAATATTTGTTCTCGCCAGCTAACTTTGAAACGTGAATAGACTTTACAGTTCCGTCTATTACCTTTTCTTCAGTCGATGGAGTAGAATAAGTGATCATTTGCTCAGTAACCTGGTTGCCTGATTTCAACTCTACTTTATAGGCACCTGATTCCATTCCTAAGAAATTCAATGGACGGATAAAACCATTTGAAGATCTGATATAGTCAGCAAATACGATTTCGCCTTGTTCGTTATATACTTTGAAAGCTACGTTGTTCTGACCTGGCTGGTGATAAATCACCTTAAAAACACCCGTTGTACTCGTGTTCAATACAACAAGTTGCGAGTTGCTTGGATCACTAGCGAATGTAAACACGCTTACCAACACCATCATTACGCTTAATACAATTGACTTCGTTTTCATAATTTGTTTTTTCGTTTTGTTTATGATGCAAATGTACGGGGCTCACGCATGCAAGGCCGAACGTTGTAAGTAAACTTGATTTTAAATCAAAAAAATCGTTTGCGTAAAGTCAACGTCAAAAACAAAACTAAATACCTATCATATCGAAGGGAAAAATGAGAAAATAAAAATGGAAGAAAGAATTAATTCCGAACTCGATTGCATTGATTTTGCTTGAAAGACTTAATAGTCAATCTGGTTTCGTGCCATTTCTCATGCCATCGTACTTACTCGCAAAGACATATTTTATTCACTAGTGTCAAAACCATCTGCACTTAGTGCAAGCGATTGTCAACACCTACAAAATGAATTCTAGTTTAGATGAAAAACATCTTTCGATTTTTCAGCCTGTAGAAGAAGCTGAGAATGATACGTCAATTGATTGAACAAAAAGCTTTCCTTGCGCTCGTCTGCTGCTGAAACAAATTTCAATTTGCTTTCAAAATCCATACTCAGATCGTTGGCGATATGATATATCGAAATGTTTTTTGTTGACGGGGTAATGTTCATGTGAGCTGCATACTCTTTGTACTTCTCCACTAACTTCACCGAAGTGGATACATGCATGTCAGTGTTCATCATCATTACATCGCCACCCGGATACAGCTTATCCCTGAATGTGCGATAGAGTGTATCCATCACAAAGAGATCGGTGCATTTTACAATGATGTCAGACTCTCCGCTTGGGTAACGTTTTATGATACTTTCCAATTTTACCAACGCCCCAAACTTCTCGCTGTTTAGCGCATGGTTAAAGTAAATGCCGAAGCTAATGTCCTTTGTTTCCGCGTCATCCAATAATTGACGGTAGCGAGGCTCAAAAATATGGAGGGGAACCATCTCCCCAGGTAGGGGAAAAATGGTCAACGGAAACATGGGAATCTTGATCAAAACACTCATAAAAGAACAAAACAACAAAATCAGCATTAAGTTGCGGTAGTAGTAAAAAAAACAAGGTTAGAAGCTGATTAAGTAGTGCGGCACAACGTTAAACCGGCTTTGCAACAACGCGTCTCCATGCAGAAAACTGAGATTCGCAATGAATGAGAAGCCAGCCACTTTTGCACCTAATCGCTTGATCATATTGCCCGCTGCCGAAGCCGTGCCTCCCGTAGCTAGCAGGTCATCGTGCAATAAAACCTTTGTTCCCTTGGAGACAGCATCTTCATGCATCTCAATAGAAGCAATTCCATATTCAAGGGCATATTCCTCTCTTATTTTTTTAAAGGGTAGTTTTCCAGCCTTGCGGATGGGAATGAAAGGAATGGCCATCTTCTGGGCAATCAGCGAACCGAAAATAAAGCCACGAGCCTCCACTCCTGCCACGGCATCAATCTGATGGTTCTTGAAGTGATCTGCAATGGCATCGACCACGCGTTCGCGCGCAAATGGATTAGCCAATAGAGGCGTAATATCTTTAAATAAAATACCCGGCTTAGGAAAGTCGGCCACATCACGAAGCAAAGGCTTCAGCTCTTCTTCCAATGTAATCATGTATAACTAATTCTTTTTCCGTTTAAAAAAATCTGATCAATCCAATTATAGCCAAGGCGATAGGGTAAATAGGCAAATGAGGGAGCTGACTTGGTAATAATCAGGTTTGCTTTCTTCCCTTTCGTGATACTTCCATGCGTACTTAACAGTTCCAAACAACTGGCCGTGTTAATAGTTACAGCATTAAATGCTTCTTCGGGCGTCATTTTCATTTTTATGCAGGCAAGCGAAAAGATCAACGGCATACTGCCACTGGGAGAACTCCCGGGATTGTAATCCGATGCAACTGCGATCGGCAACCCCGCATTCAACATTTTGCGAATTGGTGGAAAGGGTAAACCAAGAAAGAAGGCAGCAAAGGGCAAAGCGGTCGGCATCACTTGTGTATTCTTGAGTAACTCAATCTCCTCGTCACCAATATTTTCCAAATGATCTACACTCAACGCCTTTGTGGCCACACCTACTTGCACACCTCCCGATCTGGAAAGTTGATTCGCATGGATACGGGGTTTCATTCCAAATTTTTTTCCATGCTCTATAATTGACATTGTTTCTTCGCGACTGAAAAAACCATCTTCACAAAAAACATCGATATAGTCGGCCAGTTTTTCATCGGCAACGGCCGGAATCATTTCTTCTAAAATCAATCTTAGGTAATTGGGTTTGGTCATTTCTTTGGGCACTGCGTGCGCACCCAAAAAAGTGGTCTTTACTGTCAGCCCCGTTTCCAACCCGATCTTCTTTGCTACCCGCAACATTTTGATTTCGTCTTTCACGGTAAGTCCGTAGCCGCTTTTAATCTCCACGGCTCCTGTCCCCGTTTGGATAATTTCGATGGCTCTGGGCATCGAGCGATCAAACAATTCATGCTCAGAAATAGCCTGTAGTTTTTTTGCTGAGTTGAGTATGCCGCCACCGGCCGCTGCAATCTCCTCATAGCTAGCACCTTTAATCTTCAATACGAATTCCTCTTCACGTGTAGCTGCAAACACGAGATGTGTGTGGCTGTCCACAAAACTGGGTAGCACAAATTTGCCCGAAGCATCTACCTTTTCGATGGCCTCTGCTGGAGCGTCTTCCTGACCACCGTACTCCGCAATCAGTCCGTCTTTAACAGCCAAGTAAGCATTGGAAAGGATGGGCAAATCGCTCATCGAAGCACCGCAAAGAAAAGTGGGTGTTGAATCTCTCACCTGAACCAGACCCTTGATATTCTCGATCAGCAGATCAAAGGCCATGCTACCAAAAATTACTTGCCGAATGATTCAACTTTGTAGTCGAGGTTGGTGCCAAATACAGGGAATGCAATTTTAAACATCATGTAAAAACCCTGACCGGCAATCGAAGGCCGTATACCGACTTCACCACCATAAGACCAGCTCATTGTGCGATTGAATTTACCATCAATGCCTGCACGAAACCCAAAAGAACTGGTTTTAACTGCATTTGTTGAGTAGTCTTGTCCTAAATAAGTAACGGGATCTAGCGTTAACCCTGGTGCAAAAATCACATCGAAAAACAAGGTCAACAATCCATCGTCAAGCCCCTCCTCATATTTTTCAAAGCTGACGGCCACATTTCTAAACCAGGCGGCTGATCCTCCTATGTAAATATTGGTAGTTGATAGGTTACTGAAAACCGCTACATTACTAACAGTACCAGTTATTGGATCCGGAGGAAGAAGTCCTTCTCCGTTGTTATTCACCAAATCCTCATTGGTGAGTCCTTGTTCTTTCAATGCACGATTTAAATCAACTGTACTCTTCCAATGTATTCCGCCTAGCCTAACTCCATAGATCTTTCTCACCTTGCACGGCACTTCCGCCCGGAGGGGAACGTTGGCAGCCCACTTGTTGCCTCGAAAACTCTTTTTGTAGAGAACCATCTTCGTCTTTCCTGCTCCATCAAAATCTTTAATGTGGTAGGTTCCTCCGAGCTCAAAATAGTTAAAAATCTGTGGTTTGTTGGTAAAATCTAAATCGCTATTGTCCAATGCGGCTTGGCGATTAAAGTCAAAGAAATTGCTGCTATAGGTTTTTCTAAAATGGGCTTTGAAGTCAAGTTTATCCTTGTAATAATAACTTGCTTCTACCCCAAATCCTGCATTTGCATTGGTGGCAAAAAGCTCTCCATACAGTGGCTGAAACCCAATAAAAAGCTTATTGACAGAATAAGGTTCGTCATAAAGTTCCTCATAAGTGACCGCAGGCTTCTCTTTATTTTCCTGAGCAACCATTGAAAACGGAAGTAACAGCGGCAGGCAAAAAATCAGGAACCTGTTCATAGAATTATTCATTATAGGCCAAGTTAACAAAAAAAGAAGCTTCGCAAAAAAGGTTGAAAGACTCCTTGTATATCAGTTTAACTCGAAAGGTAATTAAAAACGGACTTACAACTAATTGACGCGTAAGTATTTCAATCAATTTGAATCAAAAGGAGCTATTTGATTACTTCCAACTGCCCAGTTTTGAAGCGCACGAAAGAGACCAATCCATTGTCGCGGGTGGGTTGCAGAAAGTAACCAGAGGTGAGTACGCCTGGCAAGACACCAGCTACGAGCAATCCATCTTGAAAATAATTGCCATACAATTGCAAGGCTCTTCCGATATTCATCATAGTCTCATAGCCTTTGATGGCATAATCCGGGGGCATCAACCCATGTTTACCGATGTAGGCTGAGTGGAATTTTTGAAAGGCGGGATTGCTGGGCGAATAGTAATTGGGGGCGATGAAGACCACGCCATTGTCATCAAACTTGCTGTATTCAACCGCATTATCTTGAAGCCAAGACTCCTGCCCAATAACTATGATGGAATCACCTCTAGATTCTACACTGTTGATGATCTTTGTATAAATGACAGGTTCATCAGATGCCACAAAAATAGATCCAATGCTGTCCTTTTTCAACGTGAACTCCAATGGATTTTTCCACTCATCGTATTTTGTAGCCTTCGCTAATTTTTCAAATATGCCGGCCGAAGTTTCACGCCTTACTTCCTCAGCGTACACAACCTTCACACCCAAGTCTAGCGCTCGTTTGATATAGTTGAAGGCCAGTATCGAATCTTTAGAACTCGTGCCATAGTATACCATCGTGGTTTTTTTTCGAGGCATTGTGGCCACCATTTCTGCAGCTTTTTTGCCCATCGTTGCGTGGCTGGGTTGATAGAGAAATGAAAATGGATTTTGCTGAATAAAATCACTGTTGCTCGAAACAGGATTAACGATCAGATTAATCTCATTTTTTTGTGAAAAAAGTTGAACTGCTTTGGCGTCCTCTGCGAATAATGGACCAATTATGAGATCTGCGCTCTTTAATTCAGGTCGCGTAAGAAGTATTTTTGTCGCCTCGGTATTTCGCTCTGTATCGTAGGCAATCAGATCAATGCCAATAGCGGTCTTGTTCAAAGAATCTGCTGCGAGTTGCATCCCCTGATATAAATCGAGAATCGGTTGATTTCTTTTTTTCTCGGGACTTGGCTCGAGAGTAGCAGTTTGAAAAGGGAACAACAACGCCACTCGATATCGATCTTTCTTAATGGATCTCTTTTGATCGGGCACCAGAAACTCATCACGTCTCCATGCGTATTTTGTTAGCAACGAATCAAAAAGATTATTTTCTAAAGTTGAAAAACCTTTTCTTCCAATGGCTCTGGCCAAGGCACGATCTACTTCCTTATCATTGGGGTGGTTTTCCCGAAGCATCTTCATCGTCTCCACGTCTTCGATCTTTGAAAGATAGAATCGCTTGAGCGAATCGCACTTGTGGCTCAGCGAACTGTCTTTTATTTCGGCCAGCAGAAGCATTGCTTGAAAAAAATCAGACTGCTGAAAAAACAAACTGGCCAGCCAGAGATTCACTTCATTCAACTGAACCCAAGTGGGGTATGTTTTCCGTATAGCCGAAAATTGATTCTTTGCCAATGTGGTAAACCCCAGCCGTTGCGCGGATAGCGCATAATAAAAAGAGGCATACTCCGGATAGGGATTATTTTTATCATAAACAATCAGCGCGTTGAACCCATCCATGGCAGCACTATAGTTGCCGTTAGCGAATTGTTCTTTTGCTTTATTAAACTGCCTTTTGAAGTCCTGCGAGATTGCATTTCCTCCAAGAGCAAGCAAAAGGATCAACAACAACAATCGTAGGCTTGATTTTACTGAGAGAGTAAAGTGAGAATAACTAATGATCATTCCGTTTCGCTTCATTTTCAAATTATCGAATCATCAAATTGCCACATTGACTAAACAATTACTCCCATTCAATAGTAGCTGGCGGTTTCGAACTGATATCATATACCACCCGATTCACGCCTTTCACTTTGTTAATAATGTCAGAAGATACTTCACTTAAAAATTCATGCGGTAAATGAGCCCAATCCGCTGTCATCCCGTCTACACTAACTACCGCTCGAAGCGCAGCAACTCTTTCGTACGTTCTTTCATCACCCATTACGCCAACTGTATAGACAGGTAACAACATGGCTCCGGCTTGCCATACTTGATTATACAAATTGTGTTTTCTCAAACCTCCAATAAAAATACTATCTACTTCCTGTAATATTCGTACCTTCTCTGGGGTGATATCGCCCAAAATCCGAATGCCCAAACCAGGCCCAGGAAACGGGTGACGCCCTAAGATCAATGGATCTATCCCCAATGTTTTACCTACCAAACGAACCTCATCTTTAAAGAGTGTATTGAGAGGTTCAACTATCTTCAGCTTCATTTTAGCGGGCAACCCGCCCACGTTATGATGTGATTTTATGGTAGCCGAGGGGCCTTTCACAGAAACAGACTCTATTACGTCAGGATATATCGTTCCCTGACCCAACCACTTTACATCTTCAATCCGGTGAGATTCCTCGTCAAAAACATCAATGAAAGTTTTACCTATTGCCTTGCGCTTTGCTTCAGGCTCTGAAAGATCTTTAAGTGCCGCATAGAATTTTTCCTTTGCATCTACTCCCTTTATGTTCAGGCCCATTCCTTTGTAGGACGTCAAAACTTGCTCAAACTCATCTTTTCGTAGCAATCCATTATCAACAAAAATGCAAAACAGATTTTTGCCGATAGCATGATGAACTAGCATGGCCGCTACCGTAGAGTCTACCCCACCCGAAAGAGCCATCACGACTCGATCATTCCCTAACCTACTCTTCAACTCCGCTACGGTTGTTTCTACGAATTGATCAGGCGTCCAGTCCTGTGCACAGCCACAAATGTGAACGACAAAATTTCTTAACAATTCTTTTCCTTGTAAAGAATGGGTAACTTCAGGATGGAACTGGATGCCGTATAAATCAACACCTCTCTTTTTGAAGGCCGCTACTTTTACAGACGAAGTGCTGGCGATGATATCAAATTCATTACCCACAGAAGCAATCGTATCTGCATGTGACATCCATACTTGTGAATCAATGGATATCTCTTTCAATAGAGGATTGTGATGATCAACCGTAGAAAGTTTGGCTCTACCATATTCTCTAATTTGTGAGGGTAAAACAGAGCCTCCCGTTTTTTGAGCGATCAATTGTGCTCCGTAGCAAACACCTAAAACCGGTAAGTTTCCAAAAAGACTCAAGTCTATGTCAGGTGAACCTTCATCTTTTACGGAACAAGGGCTCCCTGACAATATCACACCTTTAATGCTGGCACTAATTGCAGGGATATGATTAAATGGGTGGATTTCGCAATAGACATTTAGTTCCCGTACCCTTCGGGCTATTAGTTGTGTGTACTGTGATCCGAAATCAAGGATTAAAATATGATCTGCCATGTGTAAAAGTAACAAATCCTCATGTAGTTTATATACAAAAAGAATGCTGAGCGACTCATTTGTAACAAGAATCACATTTTTTGTACTTTTGACTATGGAAAAGAATCTTCTTGAGAGAATTACTTCTAACCCGAAAGTCTGCGGGGGAAAACCTTGTATCAGGGGAATGAGAATTCGGGTAGCAGACATTCTTGAATTGCTAGCAGCTGGTCTTACCTTGCACCAGATTATCGCTGAAGAACTGCCTGATCTTGAAGAAGCTGATATTTCCGCTTGCCTACTTTATGCTGCTTCTAAAGTAAATCATCCGGTGCTTGCTGCCGCATGATACTGATTCTAGATGTACACCTGTCACCATTTATCGTCCCTTGGATAATTGATAATTTTAAGATCGAATGCGCCTCGTTCCATCATTTGGGATGGCAAACATTAGAGGACGAAGCAGCTTTTCTGAAAGCCAAAGAAATGAATGGCATCGTAGTTACCAAGGATGAGGATTTCATTGGCCTGTTAGAAAAACACTCAGCACCACCTAAAGTAATTTGGCTGACTTGCGGCAACACTTCCAATCAACGGTTAAAGCAAATATTAACTGCTAACTTAAGTGATGCCATTGATTTACTATCAACCAATGATTTGGTAGAGATAAGCGATTCGGCCGCTACTTAAAAATATCGTAACAACGCTCTTTTAGATACCCGGCTGCATCATCCTGACCGGCCTTGAACGCGCGTGCCAAAAGTCGACAGCCCTCCTTCTCGTTCTTCAACTCAACCAAAACCATGCCTTTGTAAAACATGGCATTCGCATTTTCAGGATTTACAAGCAAGGCAAGATTGAGGTACTCAAGACTCTTAGCATATTTCTCAGTTTCCAGGCAGAAGGATCCGCCATACAGGTAGGCAGGTTCATAAGTGGCATCCAACTCAATCGACTTATTAATGGCAATGAGTGCACTGTCTATATCATCCAATGAATAGTAAGCCAAGGCGAGGTTGGTCTCCAATTCAGGATCATCCGACTGACCTTTCACCACCAAAAAATCTGCCTTCGCCAATTGGTACTCGTTTTTCTGAAGGAACAATGAACCCCTCCACTTGACAAGCTCCAAATTATCCGGCTGCAGTTCAATGGCTTTTTGAATACTCGCCAACTGTCCATCTGCATTATCCAACTCACGACAAATAAATGCGCGGAGCACAAAGGCTTGTGCCACCTGAGGGAATTCTGGAAGAAATACATCAAGGTCTTTCAAAGCCTTATCAAATTCACCAGTGTAGTAGTAGGAAAACGCACGCTTATATAGCGTTCGGTAATCGTCTCGTTCTTTGAGCCCGCGTGTTGTAATTACTTTTGAATAGAGTTTTGACGCTTCTTCAAACTGCTGCCGGTTCATCAATGTGTCTGCCTCAGTTTCCCATTGGGCATATTGTGCAGGTGCGGCAGTATGGAGCAAAAACAAAATGACCAAACTCAAATAGAGTCTGGTCATTTTAAGGTTACCGATAAAAAGAGCCACTGAAGACACTTTATACAAATAAGGTTAAGCCGTCACCGTTGCCTTATTGGCATACCGTTTACGGTCTGTTTCGTTCAAATAAATTTTTCTCAAGCGGATCGACTTTGGTGTTACTTCCACGTATTCGTCTCCTTGAATATATTCGAGTGCTTCCTCCAATGAAAACTTAGTAGCTGGGCGAATCGTCATTTTTTCTTCCGATCCCGTGGCACGCATATTCGTCAGTTTCTTTGTTTTGGTGATGTTAATCACTAAATCACCACTGCGATTGTTCTCACCTACCACCTGTCCTTCGTAGACTGAATCACTTGGATCAACGAAAAACTTTCCGCGATCTTGCAAATTGTGCAAGCTGTACGGAATGGCTTCTCCCATTTCCATACAAATCAACGAACCGTTTATCCTGCCTGGAATCTCTCCACGGTAAGGCTGGTATTCTTTGAAACGATGGGTAACCACGGCCTCGCCAGCAGTTACGTTTAATAAGTAGTTTCTTAATCCAATGATACCGCGGGCAGGCATAATAAATTTCAGAATCATCCGATCGCCTTTGGGATCCATGTTGGTCATCTCTCCTTTGCGCTGCGATACGGTCTCAATGGCTTTACCTGCAACCGACTCGGGTAAGTCAATCGTTAACTCCTCCATGGGTTCGCACTTCACGCCATCAATCTCTTTAAAAATAACTTGCGGCTGCCCGATTTGTAACTCGTAGCCTTCTCTTCTCATTGTCTCGATCAACACGGATAAGTGAAGAACCCCTCTACCGAAAACCAAGAAGCTATCAGCCGAGCCAGTATCACCTACTTTCAATGCCAAATTTTTCTCCAACTCTTTATCCAAACGATCTTTGATATGGCGAGAGGTAACGAACTTACCTTCCTTGCCATAAAATGGGGAGTTATTAATCGTGAAGAGCATACTCATGGTCGGCTCATCAATTTTGATTGACTTTAATGCTTCCGGTTTTTCCAAATCAGAAACGGTATCTCCAATTTCAAAACCTTCCAAACCCACTAATGCGCAAATATCTCCCGCAATTACTTCATCTGCTTTCTTCTTGTCGAAACCTTCAAAAACATATACTTCTTTGATACGTGTTTTGACGATAGCGCCCGTATCGCGTTTTACCAACGCTACGAACTGGCCTGCTTTCACGCTTCCACGTTGAATACGGCCAATGGCAACTCTCCCGATATAAGAAGAATATTCTAGTGACGTAATCATTAATTGAGTAGGACCAACATCAACTTTTGGAGCTGGAATATACTTGATAACGCCTTCAATAAGGGCGGTGATATCAGTGGTTGGTTTCTTCCAATCATCACTCATCCAACCTTGCTTAGCTGAACCATAGAAGGTAGGAAAATTAAGCTGCTCTTCTGTCGCGTCTAGCGCAAACATCAAATCAAATACAGACTCATGAACTTCATCAGGTGTGCAGTTTTTCTTATCTACTTTATTGACCACCACAATTGGTTTTAAACCTAATTGAAGTGCTTTTTGTAACACAAAGCGAGTTTGTGGCATAGGCCCTTCAAAAGCATCTACCAGCAACAAACAGCCATCAGCCATGTTCAATACACGCTCTACTTCACCACCAAAATCGCTGTGGCCGGGTGTATCGATTACGTTGATCTTATAATCTTTGTAGCGAACGGAAACGTTCTTTGCGAGAATAGTAATGCCGCGCTCACGCTCCAAATCATTGCTATCCATGATCAATAAAGTTGTTTTTCCGTGGTCAACGTGGGCGATAATCGCAATATTCCTGATTTTTTCAACATCCATAAATGGCCTATTCTAGTGGTTTTTCTGAATTAAGGCCGCAAAGATAGGGTTATTTAGTCAAAAAGAAGGTACGCGTTCAATCAATTGTTGGTTAAGATTACGAAAGCTGACGGGCAAATTTTACTATTCGCTCAACCTCCTTAAAACCCACCGCTAAGTGCATGGCAATACTTCCTTGATTTTCGATCAAGGCATCAGAGGCTACTTCCTTACATCCTTTAGACCGAAACCATTCATAAGATTTATCAATCAACTGTTTTGCAACTCCTCTTCTTCGATAATCTGTCTCCACATATAATCCTTCAATAAAACCTACATTTTTAGTATCGCAGCCATCGGCATAATCATGGATTGAAATTTCAATAAGCCCAATGAATGAGTTTTTATAAGCTAAAAATGCAGTTGACTTAGGATCAGACAATATCTCAAGCACCTCTTTCGTAAAATCATCTTCATCCGATGGAGGCCAAAGCTTAGAGCGAAGTGCTATCCACTCTTCTAAATTATTTTTCTCAGTTGTGTGATGTATAGAGGCGGTATTTCATGCCATTGCGATTACAGCAAATTGAAGGTTAGAAAATAATAGTAGCCTCCTTGATTGATCAGTATCCACGATATTAACTTACTGTTTTTCTTATTGAACCAAATTGTACCGAGTGGATAATCTTTACTGCCTTTTCTGTAATAAGCAAAAACTTCATTGGATATATCACCCAATTCGCCATTAAATGGCAGACGTATTTTGTTAATGGGTGAGTATAAGCGTAGAGGTTTTGCGTCAAGATTTTCAAGCCCTATCAAATCAATATACTTGTCAAATTGAAGGACAAGTGTATCTAATTGAATTTTCCTTCTCTCGATTCGCGCTACTGATGTGTCCTTGAGCACATAATCGAATTCAACAAATCTTTCTAAAACTAAATCTCTGGAATATTCAGTGTTGCTTTTTAAGTACTGACAAAAAGCCCTCAATACTTCGTAATAGTTTTTTTCGGCATCGGTCCAGGCATCTTTGTTTTCTTGCGCTTTGATGAAAGAACTCATCAATATTAAAATAATCAAAGAAATGACTCTTTTCATTATAGCAGCTTTAATAGTTTAACAATCTACTCACTACCTCACGCAGTTTCTCACGCCAGAGTCTCGCCTCGGACTCTGGGACATCTTGCGCAGCGTCCTCGATGTGGGCGAGGAAGGAAATCCTATTAACACAGATTGTTAGTCTTTTTTATTCTTCGATGTATCCTTGTAAGGAAGTCTGTATCCCTTATTAAATATATACTCGTGCCAATGCCAAAACTTTAAAGGGTTTATTGAAAAAGTTCTGTAAAGAACGGTGTCGGGCGTCTGTGGATTTGATTTTATAAATTCATCAAACATTCTCTCTACTCTTTCAAAGTCTCTACCTTTTTCGAGGAATTCATCGGCTGTAAATTCTCCATGAATTGTGGTATATTCATTCCACTCTTCGTGAAATATTCCAGAGAAAAACCAATTTCCAACTATCCAATAGTTCGATAACAAGACTAGCAAAACGAATGCAACTAAAATGATTTTTAAAATCTTTTTTTTTGGTTTCATAGTCATTTTTATTTTTAAATTATTGGCAAGGGCCATTTCCGTTTCCACTAGTTCCTCCATTAATGTTAATTCTATTGTCGATTACTGATCTACTTCTTAAGTCTGCACCCAAATTTCCAGGTGACAACCCCCTACCATAATTATAAGGGAAGTCAGCAAAAGTCCTTGGTAATTGTATCCCTGCAGCATCGCATACATCTAAGGCGTACGTTGTACAATTGTATTGGCTTATATCGTATTGATTTGATGCCCTAGTAAGAGCTGTCGAAATGGCTGAATAAAAATCATTTGCTGAAACATCGTATGTCACGGATGTGGTATACCTGTAATTGTCATTGCTTTCAATTTTTGAATCTGTTGGATAAGATGTTGTTCTGTACTTCGGATAGAACCCAATATATTGTGTTATGGAAGTGCCATTGACAGTCTTCGTCAAACCAACAAATGTATGCCCAACATTAAAACCCGTCTTTTCTGCGCCTGTTCCAGGATTTGGCTCAAGAACGAATAACGATATTTTGTATGTACCTCCAGCCTGATCTGAACCAAAACAATTAAGAAACTTTTCTATTTCAATTGCTAAATTATCAATGCCTGGTAGCACAAATTCCGGTAGCTCCCCCACCCAACTTCCAGAACCAGCATTATAAGTATAAGCCATATTATCATCTGGCGAAAAAATAACCCTACCATCAACAGGATTCCTTACCCTCAAGAATGGATAGAGTGATGGGTTGTCCTGCAAAACAAAAACAGGAAGGATTCGCATAATACCTATCCAAAGTTGTTTATAGTTATCCCATTGGTACTTGGTATACACACCATCTCTATCAGTTGTCTCATAGATATCACCATTATTTGGGTTTTGTGGGAATTGAGTAGTGGGTATAACAGTTCCTCCACCGCCTCCCCCCCCACAATTTACCCGAGCGCCAGCAAAACCACAAGGCTCATCGCAGGTCGTGCCCAAATAGAATTCCTCTGTCTGTGTAGAGCCATCAGCATAATGATAAGTGGTAACCAAGTACCAGTCTGTACATGCATTTGTCCTACCATTGTTCTTTCCAGAGTGAAACTTCCTTACAATGCCGTTCGAACTCAATTTGCCATCCTTGTAAACGTTAAACAGCATCAGTTTTTGGAATATGCTATAAAAAGATACTTTGCCTGAGTAGTTTGGCAAACTGCCTCGCATGTTCAAGATAGAAATCACAGCAAGATCATATTCACTATTTTTACTCGTCCCCTCAAATGTCACTATCAAAGACCTTACAATTTCGTTGTTGTTTAAAAAGAATAGCACTTTCGATCGGTCAGCATTTTGGAATTTGTTCAGCGGGCTAAGATCACCGATCAAAAGTTTTTCAGTAGTTATCAGATCATAAATCTTGATCGTCTTAAAATCTATTCCATTCTCCACCTCTTGAATACCAGAAATATATGCATCGTTCTTATCCCTTATCTCAGTAAGGAAATTGACTATGCTACCCTTATAAATTGAAACAGGTTGAGGTGCCAGTTCATCTTTACAAGATATTAGGCCAATAAATTGAAAAGCGAGTAGGGCAAGAGTAATTTTTTTCATTTTGTTTTGAGTTTACGGTACAGTAATTTCTTTTAAAAAGGTTAGATTTTACTTCTCTAATCTAACTATGTGTCAAATATATTGCTTCATAACGCTCAGCCACTTGATCTATATCAAGAAATTCGCTGAGCCCTCAATCTACTTAGGGTTTCAGGCGTCATGCTCAAGTAAGAGGCTACGTATTTGAGGGGAGCCCTTTTTAATATTTCTGGGTGGAGCTTTAAAAGTATTTGGTAACGCTCCTCCACCGTATGCAATCGCAAGGAGAAGAGGCGCTCTTCTGATAGCACATAGTCGTGTTCCGTTAAAACGCGCCCCACTATGTTGTATTCAGGGTACTTTCCATACAAATAGTTCAATGCCTCATAACTTAAAAACACCATCTGAGAATCTTCTAACGTTTCCATATTCTCCATGCTAGGTTCTTGCCTAAAGAAGCTTTTTACAGATATGATCATATCATTCTCTTTCATAAACCAAGATGTGACTTGGTTGCCATCTTCATGGTAGTAGGCCCTAGCCATGCCAGAAATTATAAATACTAGGTTTTTGCATACCTCGCCTTCGCTCAGTATGAAGGTCTTCTTGGGTATATGTTTAACCCAGATTACGCATTAGAGAATTGAAAGGGGAAGGAGACTGAATTCGATTGGTTCCAAAGTCCCTTGCACCATTCCCTTCTTTTCATGTTCAATGCTAGTTTGAGGGTG
>VYLZ01000150.1_pt1 | contig 20146 bp, 12 predicted proteins | sample 5115361 | NCBI WGS metagenome assembly VYLZ01 (sample SAMN12291805, study PRJNA351875) | freshwater metagenome | isolation source: freshwater lake | place: USA: Michigan, Sixteen Lake | collected 2013-08-07 | reverse complement strand
GTTCGTTCACCAATATTAACAAAGTTAGACGCAGGGGAAACAGTTACTGCTTCCAGTCCACTGAGTTTAAGAAAATGATCAGGCATTGACTACCACCTCCCTTGGTTTATACTTTTTTGCTAACTCTGCTATCACTTTAATATGAGCTGGAGTGGTACCACAACATCCGCCAAGAATGTTTACCAATCCTTCTTTCAGGAATTCATCAATCTGAATTCCCATTTCATCTGGTCCCTCATCGTATTGCCCAAACTCATTTGGTAGACCAGCATTCGGGTAAGCGCTCACGAAAAACGGTGCTTGCTCATTCAGAATCTGTAAGTAAGGCCTTAGCTGCCTTGCCCCTAAAGCGCAATTCAACCCCACACTTAGTAAAGGTACATGCGAAACAGAAATCAAAAATGCTTCAGTGGTTTGTCCGGAAAGTGTTCGTCCACTTGCATCGGTAATAGTTCCTGAAACCATGATGGGTAACGTTTTACCTTCTTCATCCCTCCATCCATCAGCCCCTTTACTTGTTCTTTGTAGGCGACCTTGAGCTGATCAAATGTTACGGCTCTGTATCCGGGATCATTCACATTGGGAGAAATAGAAAGAGTTCTGTTTGTGGGGCCAACTGCACCCGCCACAAATCTGGGCTTGCCGGGTTCTCTCTGAGTAAATTCCACTGCAACCTCTTTAGCAATTTTAGCGGATTGGAAATTTAGTTCGTAAACGATATGTTCTAAATAATAATCAGCCTGTGCGATAGTTGTTCCGCTGAAGGTATTTGTTTCAGCGATGTCTGCACCAGCCTCAAAATATTGAGCATGAATATCTTTAATGATGTCCGGCCGCGTAATGGATAACAAGTCATTGTTACCCTTCAACAAATGCGAATGATTTTTAAAACGATCGCCCCGGAAATCTCCTTCTTCTAACTTGTGGCGCTGGATCATCGTGCCCATGGCACCATCCAAAATAAGAATTCGTTCCTTTAAGATGTCTTCAATTTTCTTCACTCTTTCTCACGATTTAGTTTCGTGCTTATCCAGAAAGAGCCTTCGTGAATGGCCACTTATCTTCTCCGCATTTCGCAGAAGGGAGTTAGCACCAAGTTATTGGCAAGGTTGCTAAGACTTCATCGGGCCCTGTCCCTCGGTCTTTCTGGATAAGCAGTGCAAAGAAAAGCAATCTTGTAGTAATTAAAAAGTCATAATGCTTAATTTGCGGTCTCAAACAACCGTTGCCTGTGAAGCTTGCCGCCATCGATATCGGATCCAATGCCATCAGGCTTCAAATCTCGACCATACTAGAAGGTGGAGAAAAAATGCTTTTTAAGAAATTGGAATACGTTCGTTTTCCTCTTCGTCTTGGACATGACGTATTCACTACCAACCGCATTAGCGATGCGAGTTTAGCTAAGTTCAAAAAGCTGATGAAGGCATATAAACTTCTGCTGGAACTGTATGAAGTAGATGATTATATGTTTTGCGCTACTTCAGCCATGCGTGAATCAGAAAACGGAGAAGAGGTAGCCCGGCAAGTGAAAGAAGAGCTTGGCGTTACCATCAATATTATCGATGGTCACCTCGAGGCGGAATTCATTAACAAGGCAATCTTCTCCTATTTAGGGAATGAGACCTACCTGCACATTGATGTGGGCGGTGGAAGCACCGAGTTGAATCTTTTTGTAAAAGGAAAGAAAATAAAGACCAGGTCATTTAAAATAGGTTCTGTAAGAATACTCGAGCACCATGATTCACCGGTTATGTGGGAAGACATGGAGCGTTGGGTGCGCGAGAATGTTAAACTGTCCTATGGTAAAGTTACTGCCGTTGGAACCGGTGGAAACATATCCAAAATTTTTGAGTTAGCTCAAAAGAAACCGGGTGCTACACTCTCTCTCAAAAAAGTAAAAGCCATTAAAGAAGAGATTGAGTCGCTCACGATTGATCAACGAATTTATCAACTTCAAATGAACCCCGACCGAGCGGACGTAATCGTTCCTGCGAGCGGTATTTATATCAAAGTGATGGAGTGGGCTCATTCCAACAGTATCATTGTTCCTGATGTAGGATTGAAAGACGGAATCCTTCTTCACGTACTGGAGAGAAATATCCAACAGAAAAAAATTGAGTTCAAGAAGTAGGACAGAACTTGCTAAAAGTCATCTCAAAAAACTTTCTGTCCAGGCAATTTAAGTTGAAAATCTAGGTTTCGACAAGCTCAACCTGACACGATTTTCTAGAACAACTTTACATCCTGAAATATCTCTTTTGTAACTTTATAGAACTCTTTATGGATATTGAAAGGTGGTTCACCGTTTAATTCCTTGATCTTGTAGGTACCATCTTCGCACATCACATACGAATTGACATTGTCTTTCAAGTTATATCGTAGGATATTCATCGCTTGTTTACGAAGCATGTCCGATTCAAGACGAAAAAGAGACTCAATTCTTCTGTCAAAACTTCGCACCATCGCATCGGCACTGCCCACGTACACTTTAGGGGCACCATCGTTATGGAAATAATAGATCCGAGAGTGCTCTAAATACTCACCCACCACTGAAACAACTTCGATATTCTCACTCAGTCCCTTTCTTCCTGGTCGCAAGCAGCACATCCCGCGCACAATCAGCTTGATTGAAACTCCTGCTATTGATGCCTCATACAAGCAATTGATAAAGTCGTTATCCTGTATTGAATTGAGTTTGATGATAATGCCTGCTGTTTTTCCATTTCGGGCATTCTCTGCTTCGCAACGGACCAGATACATTAGCTGATTGCGCATATCGCGGGGCGATGTAATCAGATTTTTGTAAGTAGTTGGATGGGAATGACCCGTAATGACGTTGAAAAACTCCGATACGTCATTAGCATATGAATCGTTGGTACTCAAAATTCCTACGTCAGTATAAAAGCGCGAAGTTGTCTCGTTGTAGTTGCCGCTGGATAAGTGTACGTAACGATAGACGCGATCCGGTTCATTTCGAACGATCAACAACAACTTCGTATGTGTCTTGAGACTACTAACTCCATAGATCACAAAGCAACCCGCCTGTTGCAATTTCTTTGCTTCCCGAATATTATTCTCCTCGTCAAACCTGGCTTTTACTTCAAAGAGAACAGATACATGTTTACCATTCTCAGCGGCTTTAAGCAAAGCGGCACTCACTCTGGAATCTCCCTTGGCTAATCGGTAGATGGTAATCTTAATGGAAAGCACGAATGGATCATCAGCGGCCTTTTCTAACAACTCCAATACTGGTTCCATGGAGTTGTAGGGGTGATGCATCAGAATGTCGCGTTCCTTTAGCACCTCAAACAAATCTCGTGTACCTAATTCCGGGAACGATACCGGTTTTACTTGAGGGGGAAGTTGCAGCCGCTTGCTCTTAAACTCGGGATGCCCCACTACTTGGTTGAGGCCTGCATAGTCGATCATTCCATCGTTAGGAATCTTGAAAATATTAAGGTCGTCTAAATCCCACTGTATCTTCAAAAGCCTGATCAGCCATGGATCTGGGTTCTCCTGGATATCCATTCGTACTACTCGGCCAGATCTTCTGGTTTGTAGTTTTCTCTTTAACTCTTCGAGAAAGTTAGACTCTATGTCCTCGCTTTCTTCCAGCGTAAAATCGCCATTTCGATTAATCCTAAAAAGGTTGATACTTTTGATCTCCACATTTCGAAATAGGTGGTGAATGTTGTATCTGATTATTTCCTCAACTGGAACAAATTGCAGCACATTATCGAAACTCAGTATTTCATAAAACCTCGGGATATTGCTGGGTACCTGAATGAAAGAAACACGCAGCTGATTATTTACATCTTGAGGTGCTACCGTCACTACACCAAACAAAAGGCGGTTATTTTTTAGTATCGGAAATGTATGGTAGTTATCAAACAACATGGGCGTCAACATCGGATAGATGGTGCGCTGAAAGTATTGATCTACTCGATCTTGATCTTCTTTTGAAAGCGATGGGTAGGTAGATATCTTAAAATTATTTTTTTCAAATAGGGGTTTTAATTTTTTGATAAAATAATCATGCTGCTCGTCTACGAATTTGTGTATTTCGCTTAAGAGATATTCGCGGAATGGTGTTTCACGCAAACCGCTATAATCGAAGCGTTCTTTGCCATAATCTAGATAGTTGTAAAGGCTACCAAGCCTGATCGTACAAAACTCATCTAAGTTGGAAGCTGTAATGGCCAAGAATTTCAAACGATCAAAAACACTTCGGTCAATGTGCTTCGCCTGATCTAACACACGGTAGTTGAATTGAAGCCAACTCAAATCGCGGCTTATGAAACGACTCTCAAAAATCTGATTGACAATGGACGTTTCATTTTGTCCGGTTAGAGGCACACTTTCCATAATTCTACAACAAAGCTTTTACCTAAAAAGATGAAGATTTTTCCAATTAAAATAAGATTTCGAATGTTACCGAATGGAGAACTTCTTTTTCAATCTCCATCCTTCTCTAAATGTCGATTTTTGCGTACTTGGCGTTGCGTTCAATAAAGTCGCGTCTTGGAGCTACCTCGTCTCCCATCAGCATAGAAAACAAATGATCTGCCTCGGCTGCTGATTCAATGTTCACTTGCTTTAGTGTCCGCTTTGTTGGATCCATCGTAGTCGTCCACAATTGTTCTGGGTTCATTTCACCCAGACCTTTATAGCGCTGAACACCCACGCTGTCCTCATTGCCGCCCTTGCTCATTTCTTTGATCAATGCATCGCGCTGCTCTTCGTTCCAGCAATAGTTTTCTACCTTTCCTTTTTTTAATTGATACAAAGGTGGCAGGGCAATGTAAACATAGCCCTGCTCGATGAGCCCGCGCATGTAGCGAAAAAAGAACGTGAGTATTAGGGTGCGTATATGACTACCATCCACGTCAGCATCAGTCATGATGATTACTTTGTGGTATCGCAACTTACCTAAGTTTAGTGCCTTACTATCTTCTGCATTTCCAAACGTGATACCAAGTGCAGTGATCATGTTCTTGATCTCCTCGTTCTCATAAATTCTATGTTCTTGTGCTTTCTCAACATTCAATATTTTTCCGCGCAATGGCAGAATAGCCTGAAAATTTCGGTCGCGGCCTTGCTTTGCTGAACCACCAGCAGAGTCACCTTCTACCAAATACAATTCACAAATAGCGGGATCCGAACTGGCACAATCGGCCAATTTGCCGGGCAGGCCGGTGCCGGAAAGGACATTTTTACGCTGCACCATTTCACGCGCCTTCTTTGCAGCAATCCTCGCTTGTGCTGCTAGAATAACTTTACTGACAATTAGCTTTGCCTCTCGCGGATTCTCTTCTAAAAAGTTTTGAAGCATCTCGCCTACCGTTGTGTCAACCACGCCCATGGCTTCTGAATTGCCCAGTTTGGTTTTGGTCTGCCCTTCAAACTGAGGCTCTTGAACTTTTATGGAAATCACTGCTGTTAATCCTTCCCTAAAATCATCGCCAGATATTTCTACTTTTGCTTTCTCCAACAATCCAGACTTGTCGGCATACGCCTTTAACGTGCGCGTGAGTGCTCTGCGGAAACCAGCTACGTGAGTACCTCCCTCATGGGTGTTAATGTTGTTCACATAAGATACCAGGTTCTCACTGTAAGACGTGTTGTAACCCATTGCCACCTGAACGGGTATTTCTGATTTGGTGTTCTCAATGTAAATCGGGTTGGCAATCAATTTGTCTTTCGTTGAGTCCAAATACTCAACAAACTCGCGCAAACCCCCAATAGACAAGAAAGCAGTTGACTTTGGCGCGCCATGCTCGTCCTTCTCACGCATGTCTTTCAGATTGAGCTTAATGCCCGGGTTCAGAAAAGCCAGTTCGCGCAATCGGGACGCAATGGTCTCGAAATTGTATTCCTGAGAAAGGACAAAAATCTCATGATCTGGCTTAAAATGAACAGTGGTTCCCCTTTTTTCAGACTCTCCGATTACTCTTACCGGATACTGAGGTACGCCTCTATGATACTCTTGCTCAAATATCTTCCCTTCGCGGTAGACAGTGGCAGTGAGAACGGCAGACAGTGCATTTACGCACGAAACACCCACACCGTGTAATCCACCAGAAACCTTGTAGGTGTCTTTGTCAAACTTTCCACCAGCATGAAGGACAGTCATAACCACCTCTAGTGCACTTCTTTTCTCTTTTTCGTGCATATCGGTGGGTATGCCCCGACCGTTATCTTCCACGGTAATAGAATTGTCCTCATTGATGACCACATGAATATCATCGCAATAACCTGCCAAAGCCTCATCAATGGAGTTATCAACTACCTCATATACCAGATGATGCAAGCCTTTTACTCCAATGTCGCCAATGTACATGGCTGGTCGTTTCCTTACCGCCTCTAAACCCTCTAAAACCTGAATATTATTCGCTGAATAGTTCGATTCGTTTCTTTCCTTTCCTTCGTTCATTTCTGTTATTTAAAATACCCGCGAAAATACGTTTTTTAATAGTATTTACCGCATTTTTTTAGGGCTAAAACAGCAGATTTTCGAGGCCAATTTCAACGAGGGAATGACCACTTGGAATTGTGCTTTTAACTCAATAAATTTCATTATAAACAAACAAAACATGAAGCAATTTTCAACCCTTGTTATGGGGCTACTCATTTTTGCCTACGGCTATTCGCAGTCGGTAGTTGAAATTATTTCGGTAGACGAAAAAGGCAATAAAAGGTCGATCAAAACAAATCGTCCGGATACGTTGATCAGGAAAGGAACTAAGGTTTTTCAAACTGCTAACCCGTCTTCTAGCGAACAGCCAATTTTTAAAACCGCTTCAGACTCTATTCAATTTCATTTGATTGACAAAGCCTTTCGCGAAAGCATTGATAAGATGGATGCGAAAGCGGCTGATAGTCTTTCTGAATTGCTGCGAAAGCAGTACCAGACAGGAATCATTGGCTTTCGGAAAGTCTATCATGCTAACGAGTCATTTTTCGTCTATGACAGTCTTGCGCAGATCAAAGATCGATCGTCCATTACCAGATTGAGCATCGGTAAACTAAAATCTAATCGTGTCCCTGCTGATGTGCTGACCTGCAAAAATCTGGTAGAATTGGAGCTGGTAAATACAGACATCTCCCGTATCCAGCGAAAGTTGAGAAAATTGCCGCACCTACAAACCATCTATATCATCAACAACAAGGCAAAGCAACCGCTTAAGCTGGCAAAAAATGCGCAGATCAAAAATTTGATTTTTAGAGGAAACAACTCTTTGAGTTTGCCGAAAGACTTTAGCGCTTTGCAAGAGCTAACAAAACTTGATTTGGCTCAGAATACCTTGGTCTATTTCCCGAAGGGCCTTGCCAAAAATAGAAATTTAAAAGAACTGATTCTGACCGAAAATGCGCTCACTCTTGAAGAAAGGTCGATGCCCGTTTACCCTTCCCTTGAAAAATTAGACGTAGGCAAAAATCATATTAAAATACTTCCTTCCACCATTGGTGGGTTTGTTGGACTGAAGCAATTAAAATTCAACAATAACAGCATCTCAAGGATACCTGAGGAGATTGGCAATCTAAAAAAATTGGAACAGTTGTCGTTCTACAATAATCAGGTGGCTGAGCTACCAAAAGGCATTTACCAACTTCCATCTCTGAAAGAAATTGATTTGTATTACAACCAGTTGAAGAGGTTGGATTCCGAGGTTAGTCAATGGAAAAAATTGGAAGTGTTATACTTGGCATTCAATCAGCTCTATTCGTTACCCGAAAATCTGGGAGAACTTCAGAATCTCGAAGAGCTATACTTACACAACAATCGGCTAAGTGAAGTACCTACAAGCGTGGGGCAGTTAGAGCGATTGAAGGTGCTACGGATTAACAACAATCTGATGACCAATCTACCTCCATCACTATCTCGACTAGCTTTATTAGAAAACCTGGATATTTCAAACAACAATCTTACGGAGACACCTGAAAAGTTCTTTCAGTTTCAGAAACTGAAAATTCTTTCGCTTGTTGCCAACCCGTGGGATACCGAAGCTAAAAAGCGACTTGATTCAATTGCCAGCAAATTCCGCGAACGTGGTACTATTGTTAACCTGACCACGTTTGGCGAGATTGGCGATTGAACGATTCCGCAGCTACTTTTTCACTAGCACCTTAGTCTTTACCACTTTCTTTTCGTCCGCTGAGCCTCCGTCTTCTGCTAGCAACTGCACCTTTGCCTTTTGTAGTTCCTCCTTTTGAGCAGGGCTAACTGTTGGGTAACTTGCATCTAATCTAGAAAACTCTTTGGATATAATTTCTGCAATAGCAAGGCGAGCATACCACTTATCATCAGCTGGAATGATAAACCAAGGTGCTGAATCTGTCGCAGTTTCAAAAAGGGCTTTTTCATATGCCTTTTGGTAATCATCCCAGAACGCTCGCTCCTTCAAATCACTCAACGAAAACTTCCAGTTTTTTGAAGGATCATCAATACGTTCCAAAAACCGTTTCTTCTGCTCTTTTTTAGAAACGTGCAGGAAAAATTTCATAATCACCGTCCCATTTTCAGTCAGATTTTTTTCGAATCGCCTGATCTGCTTGTAGCGCGTACTCCAAAAATCATCGTCTATTTTTTTGACTGATTCAATGCCTGGGATATTCTCATTCAATATCCACTCTGGATGAACTTTAGTTACCAATACATTTTCGTAATGAGACCGGTTGTGAATGGCTATTTCTCCATGCGCAGGGAGTGCAAGCTGGTGTCTCCACAAATAGTAATGATCCAGTTCTGCAGAATTGGGTGCTTTGAAACTATACACTTTTACACCCAAGGGATTAAACCCAGACATGATATGTTTAACTGCCCCGTCCTTTCCCGCTGCATCCATCGCCTGTAGAATAATTAAAACGCTGTACCTGTTGTGAGCATATAATTTGTCTTGCACCTCGGCCAAGTGCTTTCGGCTAGATTCGAGCATCTCCTCGGCTTCTTGCTTCGAAAGAATCTTACGTTCATACTTGGTTGGGAAATCTTTTAGTTTAACCTTTTTACCGGGTATTACCTGATGATCTTTGATTACTAACTTGCCTTTAGCCATAATTGGGTTGTGTAGTAGTTGAAAGCTATACATTTCGTATTAATTCACATATGACAAAGATCAGTTTCTTAAAAAAAATAGATTCCTGACTAGCTCTGGAATTGGTTTTTTACTACATTTCTCTAGTCTACCAAATAACCAACACTCCCCATGAATGCAATTACAAAATTCCTCATTTTGGCCTTCTGGATGTTCAGTCAACTGTCCTCCACTTTTGCTCAAACCAAAGAAGTAGACGCCATTAAGGCGGTGATTTCGAAAGAAACTTCATCCTATTTTAATGTGGATTATAAAGGCTGGGCGGACACCTGGCAGAAGGTTCCTTATGCGTACTGGTCTTATTCGGATTCTACCAATACAAGTTTTGTTGAGGGATGGGATGCACTCAAGAACAGTAAAGCAAGTTACTTCAAGAATTCAAAACCTTCTCGTGCCACTATCACCAATGAGTGGCAGGAAGTAAGGATATATGGAAATGGTGCTTACGTCCGTTTCATTCAACGGGTGAAAGACGATATCGATCGGGATGAGACCTCGCAAATGCGAGTTTTGGAGAAGACAAAAGAGGGATGGAAAGTAATTTGCGTGGCCGCTATCGCTCGTTACCCTAAAGAGTAGTCTGCCCTATCTACTCTACTTTTACTCCCAAGTTATCGCCCAGTAAATTGAATTGACTGATCCATTCTTCTGGAAGATCTTGCATCTTACTACCCTTGTTTTCTACAGACATTTCAAAATAGAGGTTCTGGCTTTGATGAAGATTAGGGTCGAGTTTAAATTTTCTCATCACTGGGAAAAGTCGGTTTAGCCGCTCAATTCTTTTCACATTATGGCGCTCAGCTCTTACTCTTTTGATCTCTTTAAAGATACTATCGCCAGCCAATCGTTCGACTTTGCCTGTGTCTTCAATTTTTAAATTCCAATGATCCAGCTCAGTAACTATTCTCTCCACCGATTTTACATTTATTTTATCAGGTTGAAAACATCTCAATAGATCTGCATTGAGAATATACTCAAAAGTTGTGCGGTAAGCTTTTGGAATAGGAATATCATTATTTGATAGCGCATTGACCAAAGGGTAATCTCTGTTATACGTTCTACGAAGAGAACTTTCTAAATCTTCCATCCCCTGATGGGAAATGGCATCAAGGATTTTTCGCTTCTCTTCTTTAAATAATGACCAGATCGAATATTTCTCCGATCCGAAATAGGTTTGCATAATGCTTATTACATCCGCCAAGCGCCCTTCCTCGAATGCGTTCACCATGCGAAACTGCATCCCAAAGAAATTGTCCAGTTCAATATCAAGCGAAAGGTTACCTATCAGATCGTGCTTGCCAAGATAGATTACGGCAAACGCAAATTTCTTTTCAGAACGGGTTACCAGCGACTGTACTTTGGTTATACCCGTAACGAGCTTCTGTTCTCCAGCTTCCTTTTTTACAAAAAACTCATTGGTTGCTTTGTAATTAAATAAGGGAAGGTTTTCAGGGTCATCTTCGAAAATAGAAGAAACGGCATAGTGCATTCCCACTCTTGTCAAATTTGTCTTTGAAGGTAATACCAGTTTGCGAAAAACGTTTCCACCATTCTCGTAGGTGGCCACATTACTTGGGGCTAACTCCAATCGTGTTAAAAATTCAGCCTCTAAATCTTTTTCAGTAAGCTGCTTGGAAAGCTGAATTGCGCGACAAGCATATTGAATAACCTGCACGGTTTCAATACCCGAAATTTCATCAAAGAACCAACCGCAGCTCGTGTACATCAGCATCGCGTGACGCTGTAGCTCCATCAATCGCAGTGCTTTATTCACATCAATCTGTTCGTTGAGGCCCTGCAATCGAATAAAACGGTTGACGTTCTCATCGGTTCGCTTCAATACAACTTTGATGTATTCATTTCGGGCCTCCCAGGGATATTTAAAAAAGTTGCTCGCCTCAGACTCAAAAATAACAGACAGCGTATCCCTCAACCAATCGAGCGCATCCCGCAGTGGCTTGCGCCACGTTTGTGTATACCCTGGCTTTCCTGAGTTGCATCCACAGTTTTCACGCCAACGCTCCACTCCATGGACACAACTCCACGAACTATCTTCAATGATCTGAGCTTCTAACTCTGGCTCGAATTGCGCTGCATAAGAAGCGTAGTTGATTAAACTTACATCTTTATGCTTTTCAATAAAATCGAGAGCGAAAGCAAGTGCCATTTCTCCATGCTTATGATGGTGACCATATGTTTCTCCATCTGTAGCGATGTGTACCAATTGATTCGATTGATCGCTTTGATCCAATGCGTTAATCAATCGCTCTGCAAATGCACGTCCATCGTTGAGCAATCCATTAAAAGCCACCGACTGAGAGATATTACCATCATAAAAAAACAATATGATACTTTTACCCGATGGTAAATTGCAACGGTATGACTTGCGTGTGTTGATGGTTTGATCATTCACACTTGTCCAATCCTTATCTCCGATTTTTCGGATGGATTTTGCTTGACGAGGAGCCAGTACCGTAAACGAAATTCCCTGCTCCGCCAAAATCTCCAGTGACTCCGTATCAACCGCGGTTTCCGCCAGCCACATACCTTCCGGTTTTCTTCTAAATCTTTTCTCAAAATCGCGGATACCCCAGATCACCTGAGTCTCCTTATCTCTCCGATTAGCGAGCGGCATTATCATGTGATTAAATACCTGCGCCATCGCTGAACCATGTCCATCAAAACGTTCGATACTCTCTCGATCCGCTTCCAAAATGCCCTCGTAGGTTTCTTTGTCATAAACTTCCATCCAGGAGAGAAGTGTTGGCCCAAAGTTAAAGCTGATGCGAGCATAGTTATTGGTAATGTTTTTTATCACACCTCCTACTTTATCCAGTATTCGGGAAGCGGTGTTGGGCCCATAGCACTCTGCACTGATCCGCTCATTCCAGTCGTGATAGGGATGTGCGCTATCTTGAATTTCAATCACCTCTAACCATGCGTTCTCGCGAGGTGGTTGGTAAAAATGACCATGTATACAGATAAACTTATTGGAAGCCACTCGTAAAATCAATTAGGTGAAAACAGTACAGAAAATGACGTCATTACTCAATCTAAATCGAATTCAGCCATTTCCTCATTGAGCTTTAAAATCGTCATTCCCAAGGGTGGCAGGGTGATGGCAACCGAATTATCCTTTCCGTGATACTTAACAGGCGTTGTGTACAGCAAGCCAGAGTTTAACACTCCACTCCCACCATACTTGCTATCGTCTGAGTTAAATACTTCTTTCCAGGTGCCACGATAGGGTACCCCAATCCGATAAAGTTGTCGTGTGGCTGGTGTGAAATTACAAACCACCATCATCAACTCCTCTTTGCTATCCGCTTTCCGGATGTATACAATCACACTATTTTCACGATCTCCGTAGTCTGACCATTCGAATCCTTTTCCATCGAATGAATATTTATAGAGTGCTGTTTCATTCTTGTAAAGAGCATTTAGATCTTTGGTTAGCTTGAGAATTCCCTGATGAGGCCCATAGTTCAACGCATCCCAGTCTATACTTCGATCATGATTCCATTCGGAGGTCTGGCCAAATTCGCCCCCCATAAAAACCAACTTAGTGCCAGGGTGAGTAAACATGTAAGAAAACATCAACCGCAGATTGGCAAACTTGCGCCATTCATCTCCCGGCATACGGCCTAGCAATGAACCTTTTCCGTGAACTACTTCGTCATGCGATAGCGGGAGCATGAAGTTTTCGGTAAAGGCGTAGATAATACTAAACGTAATTTCGTCCTGATGGTACTTACGGTGAATGGGATCTAACTTAAAATAGTGGAGCGTATCATGCATCCATCCCATCATCCATTTCTGTCCAAATCCTAATCCTCCCAAATAGGTCGGCTTTGAAACACTGGGCCATGCTGTTGACTCTTCTGCGATCGTTACCGCATCAGGATGATTGGCATAAACCACTTCATTGAACTCTTTCAAGAACGAAATCGCTTCCAGGTTTTCGTTACCACCATATTGATTAGGGATCCACTCCCCTGCTTTCCTGGAGTAATCCAGATAAAGCATTGAGGCCACTGCATCAACACGCAGACCGTCTGCATGGAAAACATCTATCCAAAACAAAGCATTGCTGATCAAGAACGATCGCACTTCGTTTCGCCCGTAGTTGTAAATGTAACTGCTCCAATCAGGATGAAATCCTTTTCGTGGATCAGCATGTTCATACAAGTTGGTTCCATCGAATTTATACAAACCATGTGCATCTCCCGGAAAATGTGAAGGCACCCAGTCCAAGATCACTCCTATTTCAGCTTTATGCAATGCATCAATGAATGCCATGAACTCTTGCGGATTTCCAAAGCCTGTCAATTGATAACCCCACGAACCAAAAAAAGGATGTTCCATTACAGGAAGTAATTCAACATGCGTGAAGCCTGCCTCTTTCACGTAGTACACCAATTCATCGGCAAGCTCTTTATAACTTAGCGAACGATTTCCGTCCTCTAGTTTTCTTCGCCAACTTCCTAAATGCACTTCGTAAACGGAATAAGGCTTCGGTTTTCCAACTGATTTTTTTCGTTCACCCAACCATACGCTGTCTTTCCATTTGTATTCATGATCCCACACGATAGAAGCGGTGGCCGGAGCAATCTCGGCATAGAAAGCAAATGGGTCTGCTTTTTCTAAATACTCGCCTGTATTGGAATGGATTGCATATTTGTAGGCTTCACCTTTGCCGATGCCTGCGAAAAAACCTTCCCAGATTCCCGACTCATCCCAACGTGGAGTAAGTTGATGATCATTATTGTTCCAGTGGTTAAAATTTCCGATTAAAGAAACGGCTCTGGCATTAGGCGCCCAAACCGCGAAGTAGGTACCGGACTGATCTTTGAAGGTGGCCGGGTGGGCACCCAGCTTTTCATATAACTTAAAGTGTTTGCCAGATCTGAACAAATGAATGTCAAAATCAGTCAATAAACTGAAGTGTTCCGGCTCTTCAGTCTTGCTTTTTGATGCTGCTTTTTTGCTCATAATATTGGAGTTAACACTATTTCTTTTTCTTATTCAGCTCTTTCGCTTCCATGTATCTTCGCATCTGATAACGAATACCTCGCAGCGGTATATTTACCCAATCAGGGCGGCCGTTTAATTCATAGCCTAATTCATAGACAGCTTTTTCTAACAGGTACGTTCGAATTAATACCTCACCCTCCGGTGAAAGAGATTTTTCCATACCCATTTTTTCGAGATAGGCACCCAAATAGAACCGACTAACATAATGCTGCCACTGCTCGGCCCATTGCTCTAAAAACTCAATGTCTTTTTCCCTATAATTTTCGTTCAATAGAATTTTTCCAAACGCAGCATAGTGAAATGAACGCATCATGCCAGCGACATCTTTCAGCGGGCTCTTCTTTAATCTTCGTTCACTAAAACTAAATCCCGGTTCGCCTTCAAAATCAATAATAATAAAATCCTTTCCTGTAAAAAGTACCTGCCCCAAATGGTAGTCGCCATGGATACGGGTTTTGATCGCATTAATTCGGGTTTGATAAATCAGGCTAAAGCATTCCAAAATGGTATCTTCCATCTCCAATACTTCCTTACCTAGCTTTTGTGTCTCTTGATCCAACTTGGGCATTGTTTGCTCCAAAAGTTTAAATCGATCGCGCAATAATTTTCGCAAGGTTGAATACAGTGAGCGTTGGTAGTTCGCAGTGAAGTACTCTGGTGAAAAGGGTGGAGTCGATTTGTCAGAAGCGAGCGCTAAATGCATTTCGGCTGTTCGTTGACCTAGCCGGACTACTCTCTCATAAAATCCTCTCCCGATAAACTCTTGTATCAACTCAGGAGCTTCCTCAAACTTAATTGCATCCCTGTTGATCAGCTTGGGCAACTTTTCTTTCTTCGCTTTTGCAATTACCCGTTCGTAAAACCGGCCTACTGAATCAATAGTCATTACCCATGAATCTCCTTGATTCTCTACTTTCTCTTGCAAGAGTCCGAACACTGTTGTCTTCCCTTCATTGTCGCGATACTCGATGCTTCCTGCATACTTTGGCGCGTTTCTAAAACTTGTGTTTTCTGAAAGGAACCGAACAATTTCCAAGTCGGGGTTGATTTCATTTTCAATCTTTCGATAGAATTTGAAAAAGAACTGATCATTGTAAATAATGGCCGTATTGCTCTGATCTGCTTTTAAGATTTTTGATTCTATCTTGTCGGCATTCAGTTTGGTATAGACGCTTGAGTTAAACTCGAGCGTGCCGCCATCATCCTTGATTCTTACTTTGCGATCCATACTTCCGAACAAGAAATCGCGGAACGTACGGTCATAGCTACTATCTAAAATAAACCCTGCTTTACCCTGTATTAAACATGCTGTCCGAGGGAACAAAACACATGGGCAAGAAATACAATTCCGGCAAGCGTTGCACATAGTCAACTTGAATGATCGTCATAAAATGAGTCTCCCCCTCCACCTTCACGGGAATAACCTTGTGAATGTTCATCTTGCTGATGACCTTCGCTTTGCCGCCAAACCAACGGCACTTTTTCATGAACGGCTGTAAAATTTTTCGTTCAAGTACTCTCACTTCATTGTAATTGTTAAACAGCTTTTCCCAAGAGATGTCGGTCTCAAACAGAAACAATTCAGGACTGGTTGTAGAAACATTTTTCTTTTCAGATACATCTGCCTGAAACCAAAAGTAACCGTAGGGGCCAATGGTAATTGGATACTCACCGTCCCCCACATTCAAGAATCTGTTTTGGCTAAAAACTTCGGTGACATCACAATCTTTATAATCGGAGAGATTGAGCGTTGTCGCTTGGGAAAACTGGGACAAATTCGCAACCACAATGATTTTTTGATCCTGATATGTCCTTGCAAAAGACAGGACCTTCGCATTGGAACTCTCAATAAATTTTAAATCTCCACGCCCGAATACGTTTAATCGCTTGCGCATGGCCAGCACATTTTTCACCCACCACACTAGTGAGGAAGGATTTTCTTCTAACGTAGCAACGTTAAGCGATTCATAACGATAAACGGGATCAGTGATTACCGGTAAGAATAGTCGCTGTGGGTTGGCGTCTGAAAACCCTGCATTGATGTTAACATTCCACTGCATAGGGGTCCGTACACCAAATCGATCGCCCAGGTAGACATTATCACCCATACCAATCTCATCGCCATAGTATAAAACAGGCGTGCCCGGTAACGAAAACATAATCGTGTAGAGCAATTCTATTTTGCGTCTATCGTTGTTAAGCAAAGGAGCAAGTCGCCTTCTGATACCTGCATTGTGTTTTGTATTTGGATCTTTCGCGTAGGCTTTAAACAGGTAGTCCTTCTCCTCTTCGGTCACCATATCCAGACCAATCTCGTCATGGTTTCTTAAAAAAAGAGCCCACTGACTGTTGGGTGGCGTTTGAGGTGTCTGCTCAATGATATCAATGATCGGATAACTGTCTTCTGTACGTAAGCCCAGAAATAGCCGAGGCATTAATGGGTAATTAAAACTCATGTGACACTCCTGCCCTTCGCCAAAGTATTGCGCAGCATCTTCAGGCCATAGGTTTGCCTCAGCTATTAGTACACGATCTTCATAATGCTTGTCCATATGCAAGCGCAGCCGTTTCAAAAAGGCATGAGTCTGTGGTAGGTTCTCGCAATTTGTTCCTTCCTCCTCAAACAAAAATGGCACTGAGGGCAACCGAAATCCGTCTACACCCATTTTCATCCAGAAATCAACCACCTTAATCATTTCCAACTGTACCTCCGGATTGTCGAAATTCAACTCGGGCTGGTGTCGATAGAAGCGATGCCAGAAGTAAGCTTTGGCTTCGTTATCCCACGACCAGTTGGAGGCTTCCTCGTCCTGAAACATAACCCGTGCTTCTTTGTACTTGTCAGGCGTGTCACTCCAAACGTAATAATCGATGTATTTCGAACCTGATCGTGCCTTTCTTGATTTCTGAAACCATGGGTGCTGATCAGATGTATGGTTCAAAATCAGTTCAGTAATGACTTTGATACCCCTTCGGTGTGCTTCTTTTAAAAATAGTTTAAAGTCTGCTAGTGTGCCGTAGTCTGGATGGATGTCACAGTACTCGCTCACATCAAAACCGTCATCTTTCAATGGAGACGGAAAGAACGGCAAGAGCCAAATGGTGTTGATTCCAAGATCCTCGAGGTAATCAAGCTTTTGAACAAGACCCGGAAAATCTCCAATGCCATCTCTATTACTATCATAGAATGCCCTTACGCTAAGCTCGTAAATGATGGCATCTTTAAACCAAAGCGGATTGTTTTTTCCAGTCGGCATACGTTACATGTTTGACTCGTGAACTTCCAACTGCAACACATGGAACGGGATCTTACTCGGATTTAGCTCCACGAAATTCCACTCTTGGGTCCATGTATAATATTCGTCTGTAATTAGATCTCGCAATTTTAGATTGATTTTATCGCCCAACCTCAAACGAGCTTTAGGCAATTGGACAAACCCTGATTGCTTTCCAACAGGATCAAGGTTTACCACCACCAAAATGATATTCGATAAGTCATCAGTGGCTTTTATGTACGCGATCAATTGATCATTTTCAATTGGACAAAACTGTAGGTTCCAGGTAGATTGAAGAGCTGCATTTTCTTTGCGAATCTTGTTAAGCAAGCTCATAATATCGGTCATCCGATTGGTTCTTTTCCAATCGTAATGACGCACTTCATACTTCTCAGAATTATAGTATTCTTCTTTGCCTTCTATCGGCATGTTTTCCAGAAATTCGTAGGATGGTCCGTAAACGCCATAGTTAGAAGAAAGTGTGGCAGCCAGTGCATAGCGAAACAAAAAACTATTCTCTCCTTTCATCTGTAAGTGATAGGGCAGAATATCTGGCGTATTGGGCCAGAAGTTCGGACGGAAATAATTTCGTGATGGTCCGTACACCAAATCATTCATATACTCAATGATTTCAGCTTTACTAACTCGCCAGGTGAAATAAGTATACGATTGAGTAAACCCAACTTTCGCCAACGAGGCCATAATCCTTGGCCGTGTGAATGCCTCCGCGAGAAAGATAATATCAGGATGTACTTTTTGCACCTCGATAATCACCCAATGCCAAAATGGAATCGGCTTGGTATGCGGATTATCTATTCTAAAAATGGTAACTCCTTGTTCTATCCAGTAGAAGAACACAGACCGAAGTTCGTCCCACAAATTCTTCCAATCGTCTGTTTCAAAATTGAACGGATATATATCCTGATATTTCTTTGGTGGATTCTCTGCATATTGAATAGAACCATCTGGTCGCTGTTTAAACCAGTCGGGATGTTCCTTCACGTATGGGTGATCGGGTGCACACTGAAAAGCAATGTCCATCGCAACATCAATTCCAAGTTTCTTTGCCTCCTCAATTAATTTTTTGAAATCCTCTAACGTACCTAACTCTGGAAGAATCGACTTGTGGCCTCCTTCGTCACTGCCGATAGCCCACGGTGAACCCGGCTCGCCCTTCTGTGCCTTCACATTATTGTTTTTTCCTTTTCTATTGAGTTTACCAATGGGGTGAATAGGTGGAAAATACAACACATCAAAACCCATGGCAGCTACCCGTGGCAAAAGCCGAATACAGTCTTGAAACGTGCCATGCCTACCAAGTTCGAATGAGCTGGACCGCGGAAAGAACTCGTACCTTTCGTGGCCAGGTTAAGCAAATTCGCCTTTCCACTTTCAGCCAGTGTCTTTAGGAAAATGGCGCCCTCCATCAATTCCACCTTCACATCGATTTTGGCGGCTGCTTTCTTTTTGAATCCATCATACCAGGTATCAAAATGATCGACCCAGGCATGTATGGTGAACATGTAAGTGCCTTGCTCTTCTACCAAAAAAGAAGCAGACCAGTCGTCATTGAATGTAGGTTGCAGTTCAACCACATTCCATTGATTGGCACCCGCTTTCTTATAAAGAACAGAGGCACGGATATGATCATGACCATCTCCGAAAATCGTGGCCGATACGATAACTGATTCTCCAATCGTTCGCTTAGCAGGAAACAATCCGCCATCTACTGTTGGCTGAACATTTTCAATAATTACTCTCGACTTCCCTTGCATGAACTATTTAATTTTTAGTATGAATGAACTATAGGCTGGCAGCTCGAATTCAGCAGCCAGCGATTCATTGAATCCAATTTCAGCCCCACTTCGCAACAGATCTCTCCCCACATAAGCCTTTCCTTTTTCCAATTTCATGGCTGAGGCCAACTCACCAGGTATGGAAACTTTAACCTTCTCCAGTTTTGAATTAAAATTTGAAATGACAACAAGATTTTCTTCTCCCTCCCACCGAGCGAACACACTTACAAAAGGTGAAATAGCAGACTGTTGAACACTTGGAATCGTGAGGTCAAAATAATTGCCACGGGCAATCGCCTGGTTGGTTGAACAGAGTTTTAAAATATCACCATAAAATTGACGCAGTTGCTTTTGCTCTATGCTCAACTGGCCTCCATCAAACTTTCCATTGTTCACCCATTTTTGATGTTGAGGTACACCCCAATAATCGAAAATAGTTGTGCGGCCGTCTTCTCCACCAAATCCTTCGGCTCCTGCGCCAGTCTCACCCACCTCCTGACCAAAGTAAATCATCACCGGAGATTGATCGATAGTTGCGCTAACTACCATCGCTGGTACTGCTTTCCACGGATCACCTGCAAACGCGGGGGAAGCGATTCGCTGCTCGTCATGATTTTCCAGGAAATGTAACATTTGATGGTTCACACCTCCTTTCAAGCTTTCTTGAATTTGCGGAATACCAACAGCATGTGCGTGTTGATTGACAAGCAAACGAAGCGTATCGTACAACTGCACTTTGTCGTACAGGAAATCAAAATGCCCGTTTATTAAATAGTTACGGTATTCATTCGGATTATAAATCTCCGCAACGAAAATGATGTCTTGATTAATAGCTTTCACCTGAGGTATTGCCCAATGCCAAAACTCCACAGGCACCATTTCGGTCATGTCGCAGCGAAAGCCATCCACTTTCTTATTTGCCCAAAAGACCAGGATGTCTTTCATT
>VYLZ01000058.1_pt1 | contig 20453 bp, 3 predicted proteins | sample 5115361 | NCBI WGS metagenome assembly VYLZ01 (sample SAMN12291805, study PRJNA351875) | freshwater metagenome | isolation source: freshwater lake | place: USA: Michigan, Sixteen Lake | collected 2013-08-07 | reverse complement strand
CCTCGCCGCGCAGGGCGCGCTGCCCGAGCCCGTGCGCCTGTCTCGCCCGCCCCCCCGGGTGCTGGCGCCCCGCGCGCGCCTCGCCGCGGCCGTGCCCGAGGGGGGCGCGGTGACCTTCGCGCCCGGGGTGATGCGCGTGGGCGCGCGGGAGGTCCCGCTGCGCGCGGGCGACGCGCCAGACGACCTGGTCACCCGGCCGTATCACCTCATCGAAGGCGAGATGCTCCTCGCCCTGGCCGACAACAACCCGCTGTCGATGTTCGAAGCCCACCCCGACAAGGAGGGCAACGCCATCGACCTCGGCGGCCACCCTGTGGAGGAGTGGGTCGCCGTGCTGCGCGGGTGCCTCGACCTGACCGCGCGCTACATGCCCGCGCTGCGCGGGGAAATGGACCTCTTCGTGCACCAGATCGTGCCCGTGGGCTACCACGACCAGCGGCACCTCTCGGCGTCGTACCAGGAGTCCATCGGCACGATCTACATGACCCTGCACCCGAACCCGATGACCATGACCGAGGCGCTCATTCACGAGTTCTCTCACAATAAGATCAACGCGCTCTTCGAGCTCGACGCCGTGCTCGACAACGCCTTCTGGCCCCTCTACGCCTCGCCGGTGCGGCCCGACCCGCGCCCCCTGCACGGCGTCGTGCTCGCGGTGCACGCCTTTCAGCCCATCGCCCGGCTCTATGAAGCCATGACCGAGGCGGGGGAACCCGTGTCGAAATCGCCCGATTTTCAAAGGCGATTCGCGCAGATCCGCAAGGTCAACCGCGACGGCGCGGAGGTGGTGTTGGGCCACGGGGTGCCCACCGCCGTGGGGCGCGGCCTGCTCGACGAGATGCGCCGCTGGGACGAGCACTTCACGGCGTGACGAAGGGCTCCGAGGCCGCGTCGAGGCGCGCGAGGTCATCCGCGCTCAACGACCAACCCCGCGCGCCCATGGCCTCTCGCGATTGGAGACCGTTCTTCACCCCCACGATGGGCAGCACGTTGTCCTTGGCACGCAGCCAGTTCAGCGCGACCTGGGCGAGGGGACGTCCCCCGTGCGCCGCGGCGACGTCGCGCATCACGTCGAGCAGGGCAGACACCCGGGGCCACACCCCAGGGTCGAAGAGCGGTGACGCCGCCCGCGGCCCCGCAGGGCGATGGGCGGGGTCGTAGCGACCCGTGAGCACGCCCTGCTCCAGCGGGCTGTACGCGATCAGCGTGGCCCCGCGTTCGCGGCACGCGGCGAGGGTGCCGTCGCGCTCCGGCGCGCGGTGCAGGAGGCTGTAGTGCACCTGGTGGCTCGCCAGGGAGAGTCCCCGGGCGCGCAGGGCGTCGTCCGCGGTGAGCATCTCCGCGGCGGTGAAGTTGCTCACCCCGAGCAGCCGCACGGAGCCGTCGCGCACACACCCCGCGAGGACTTCCATAAGCGCTTCGATGTCGAACTCATCCCGGTCCGCCCAGTGGACCTGGTAGAGGTCCACGACGGTGCGGCGCAGTCGGCGGAGGCTCCCGCGCAGCGCCTCGGGCACCGCGCGCACCCCCCCCCGGCCGGGCAGCGGGGCGAACTTCGTGGCGAGCACCAACGGCTCGGGCACCCGGGCCGCCATCCACCCCAGGACCTGCTCGGAGGTCCCGTGGCCATACACCTCGGCCGTATCGAAGAATCGCCCGCGGCCCTCCAGGGCCCCTAGAAAGGCGTCGGCGATCTCGGACGGCCCGTAACCCGTCCCGAAGCCCCAACGCCCCTTATCGCCCCATTGCCAGCCTCCCAGGCCCATGTCTGGGACCACCACCCCGGAGCCCCCGAGGTCCACCACCCCTCCGGCCATGGATTCCATACCGTTACCCACCTGTAGGTTGATGTAGGCGCGCGAGCCATCCGGGTCTGAGTCTTACCTAGACGCCGTGTGCGACCCGACCGCCAGGGAGGGTCGCGCACGCGCGTCAGAAAAGGTCCTTCTAGGAAGTACCTTTAAGAGAGAAAATTTGGGTCGAATTCCCCTGTGATTTCAATACCATCTAAAACCGTGCCAGACAGGGTCTGCCGGTTTTTGCAACATTTCCGGACAGGGTCTGCCGGAATCTGCAACATTCGCCGCCGGGGTCTGCCGGAATCTGCAACACGATCCCCCCTCCCAGACACCGTCGGGGACGGACGGGGTCTGCCGGTTTCTGCAACAAGGTGTGCAACCGCTTGCGGGCAGGTCTGCCCGGCGGGGGTGTCCTGAGAGGGTGCGCTCGGGGAGCGCTCAGGACTGCTGGCGGAGTTTCACCAGGGCGTGGTGGATGCTGTGCTTGAGGGGGCTCTCGGGGGAGGCCTCGGCGCGCATGATCGTGTAGCGGGAGACGCCCAGGGCGGAGGCGGCGTCTTCCTGGGTCCAGCCCTTGTGCTTGCGCCACGCGGCGAGCTCGCCGCCGGTGAGCAGCGAGGGGCCCGGCGGGGCGTCGGGGGGCAGCAGCCCGTGCACCATGCGCTCGCGGGCCCATTGGGGCTGGTAGAGCCGGCAGCGACCGAGGAGGGTCCACGGGGCGCTCTCCCACTCGAAGTGGCCCACGCCGTCGACGCGCTGCAGGGCCTCGAGGTTCTGCTGCAGGGCGAGCCAGGCGCGGCTGGGCTTCTGGTGCTTGATCTCGATCCCTGCGGCTTCGAGCAGCTTCGCGCCGGTGAGGGTGATGTGGTCGGTCTGCTCGTTGAGGTCCCAGCGCCAGCGGATCGGGAGGATGAGCCCGAGGGCCAGCGCGTGCGGGTGCCGCACGTGGTCGATGCGCGCAAGCTCCAGCGGCGCAGGGGCCCAGAGCCGCCCGATCTCTCCCGTGGAGCGGCGCACGCCCTCGTAGAGAATGGGGTGGATCACCAGCTCCATGCCCTCGAGCGTCCACTCGCTGCCGCGCATGGACTCCCCGCGCTGGGTCACCGCGAGCACCGGCCCGCGCAGGCGCACGGTGCCGTCGGGGTGATAGATCGCGAGCTCCATGCGGGTGAGGGCCTCGACCTCGGAGGCCACCGTGGACCGTAGCTTGGGGTCGCGCCGCGTGCGGTCGGCGTAGCCCAGGGCGTCGAGGTGCGACTCCAGGGTCCAGCGGATGCGGCCGGTGCGGCCCGCGTCGGAGAAGAGGAGTTGCAGGGCGGCCCAGTGGCGCAGCCCCTGCCAGTGCTTCCACTCGCGCACGGCGTGGACGATGCGCTCTGGGAGGTCCTGCACGCTGAGCCGCAAACCGAGTTGTTTGCCGGGGTAGAGCACCTCGGCCCAGCCGTCGCGCACGGGGGTCTTGCGGATGCGTCGGTCCTTGGGGAGGTCGCGCCAGCCCGAGAGGAGCTCGTGGTGCACCGCGCCGGCGTCGAGGGCGATGGCGGGACGTCGCTGAGACTCTCGGAGGTCGAGCTCGGCGCTCGCCACGAGCACACACGCGCGCAGGTCCCACTGCGCCAGGGCGTCGCGGAGCTCGTCGTCGAGGTCCGCGGTGGGGAGGCTCTTGAAGGTCGAGAGGTCGGCGCCCTGGAGGGGTCCGAGGGTGCCGTCGAGGAAGGCCTTGGCGAGGCGCTTCGCGAGGGGGTCCCGGGTCTGCTCGAGCAGCGTGGCCACGTCGCGCAGGGCGAGGTTCACGGGCCAGCTCCAGGTGGCCGTGTCGTGCGCTGCGGCGAGGGCGAGGGGGATCTGCGCGGGCTCGAGCTCCTGCCACGACGCGGTGTCCCCCTCCCAGATCATGCGAAAGGGCCATGCTTCCGCGGCGCGCTCGGTGACCGCCGCGCGCACCTTGCGGTCGGCGCAGAGCGCGTCGACGTGCGGCGCGATGGCGGCCAGCGCGAGCGACGCCGCGGACTCGATGCGCTCGGGCACCGAGGCCTCGTCGACCCACACCCGCATGTGCGGGTCGGTGCGCGGCACCTCGCGCACCAGCGAGCTCAGCCGCGTGGACAGGATCATCGCTGGGATCACAAGGAAATCTCCTCGGGGAGGTCGCCCTCCACGAAGGACGTGCCCGTCCACTCGAGCTCCGCGCGGCCGAGGGGGCCGTGGCGGTTCTTGGCCACCACCAGCACCCGGCTGCGGGCCCGCTGCGCGTGCTTCGCGAGGACGATCACGGAGTCGGCCGCGTACTCGATCTCGCCCGACTCCTTGCCGAGACCCACCATGTCGCCGGGCTCGCGCGTGGGGTCGTTCACGAGCTCGGCGTAGTTCGCGCGGGCGGTGCTGGAGAGCACCAGCACGGTCGCGTCGAGGTCCCTCGCGAGGGTGCGGGCGACGTAGGAAATGCGGCCCACGGCGGTGCGGGGCTCCTCGCCGTGACGTCCCGCGCAGAGCTGGAGGTAGTCCAGCACGATGAGCTGCGGGCGCAGCGCCCAGGCGCGGGCCGCGAGGGTCTCGGCGCCGTAGCCGTAGGGCGCGCCGCACTCGGTGTGCAGCGGGAGCGCGCGGGCCTCCCGGGCGGCGGCGACCACCCGGGGGATCTCCGGGTCGCTGAGGGTCCCGCGGAGGATCTGGCTCCACGGCGCGCCCGAGAGGGCGCCCACCACGCGCGCGGCCATGTCCCTGCGCGAGAGCTCGAGGGCGAGGTAGAGCACGGGGATGCCCGCGCGCGCCGCGGCCACGGAGGCCTGCACCGCCCACTGGGTCTTGCCCGAGCCGGTGCCGCCCACGAGCACGTGCATGCCGGGCCAGAGACCTCCCCCCAGCACGCCGTTCACCGCGGCCCAGGGGGTGGTGACGGGGGCGCGCTGGCCCTCGCGGGCGGCCCACATCGCGTCGAGCAGGTCGTCGAGGTCGTCGGCCACCCGACCCACGGGCGACACGCTCTGCGCGCCGCGCAGGAGCAGCCCCACCTCGGCCTGCACGGACTCCAGCGGCGCGCCGTTGAGCAGACGGCTCGTGGCCGCGCGGTAGGCCTCCACCGCGCGGCGGTGGCGCGCGAGGTCCAACACGATGCGCGCGTGGGCCTCGCAGTGCGCGAGGGTGGGGATCTCGTCGGTGAGCGAGCCGATGTACGGCGGCCCGCCGATGGCGTTGAGGCGGTCCCGGGCGCGGAGCTCGGCGGCCACGGTCACCACGTCGACGTGGTCCCCGCGGCGGTGGATCGACAACACCGACTCCCACAGCGTGGCGTGCCGGGGGTCGTGAAAATCTGCAGGGCTCAGGATCGCCGCGACGCGCGGCACCACCCGGGCGTCGTTGTCGGCGTCGAGCAGCGCGGCGGCGAGCACTGCGCGCTCGGCTTGGGCGTCCACCAGGAGGCGGTTGTTGCGGGCTTCGTCGGCCATCGCGGCATTGCAGGGCGCCACCGCCGCCGCCCGTACGGTGACGCTGGTGGACGAAGTGGTCGGTAGCAGCGCCGGTGCCGCGATGTCTACTTCGGTCAAGCGCCGAGCCGCCTCGGCGCTGTGCGCGAAAGTCCTCCCCCGGACCACGCAACTCTTGCATAGGTCTGCAAGAAGGTGTGTTGCTGCCGTCCCCCTCGGGACGAAGTGTATGGCGGTGACGGGGAATAAATTCCAGAGTCTTCGCCCTTGGCGGACCCCATCGATGCCGGGGGTCACACCGGCGAATTTCGATGCGATGGTTAGCCATGGAAAATCAGCGCGATGGCTAATTTCTTGAAGGCAATGATTATGGTGTGATCACACGCGCAACATAGCTCTCGATGTGCGCAAGGGCGTCCGGTACGCTTGTTGCTCAACGTTCCGTGGATTTTTACGTCCCAAGCGACCCCATCGGGCTGAACCAGAAGAGTCCACCAAACATGTTTCTCTCGGTGGAGCGAGCAGATCGGGGATCTTGATGAGGTCTTGGTGGGCACCCACAGCTATCCGGATCGCAGCGCTGCTGGCGCTTGTGAGCTGTGGTGGTGGTGGCTCACTCGTGGGGAACGAGGATTCCTCGGTAACTATCGCGTTTGACGCACCCGCCACGATGGACGGCGGGGCGCCGCGCGATGCTTCCGAGGATGGCCCCACGGACATGGTCCTCGAGCGCGGGGAGGGCGAAGGCGTGGTGCCGGAGTGCGTCGACAACGACGGCGACGGCTTCGGCTTCGGCAACTCCTGTCGGCCCGACTGCAACGACAACGACCGCACGGTCACCGACCAGTGCTACCGCTGCCGCCCCGATGACGTGCGGGCGGGCTGCGCCTGCCGCCCCGGCACCGCGCCGCTGCCCTGCGACGTGACCACGGACGCCAACCGCGGCGCCGAGAACATCTGCCTTCTGGGTCAGCGCGACTGCGAGAACGGGGTGTGGTCGACCTGTCGGCAGTGGCGCCCGGCCTTCCCGGGGGCGAGCCGGTACATCGGTCCGGTCAGCGAGTGTCCGGGGTCGTGCGTCCCGGGCTGTCACCACCAGGTGATCTGCCACGAGGGGGCCGACGCGATCCCCGCGGGTTCCTCTGGGGTGGCTACGGGCACCTCGACGCACGCGGTGTTCTGCCCGCCGGAGGCCCGCCAGCCGGGCACCCGCGGCGGCATCACCGGGGCCTGCACCTCGGGGACGGGCAACGCCTACAACCGCGCGGTCTCGCCGCAGCCCTGGGTCGACGCTTGCGCCGAGCCCGGGAGCATCCGTCTGCTGGCGAACTCCGACGACGGCACCGTCACCGACACCCTGCCGTTCACGTTCAACTACTACGGCGTGCCGCAGACCTCGGTGGGGATCAGCGCCAACGGCATGCTGGGCTTCCCCACGGCGTCGATGCTGTGGACCAGCCAGCCCCTGCCCTACGCGTCGATCCAGAACTCCATCTTCGCGTTCTGGGATGACATCGAGACCCGCGGCGGCGGCATCTGCGTGGCCCTCGTGGGCACGGCGCCGAACCGTCGCTACATCGTCCAGTGGGACGACGCGCGGCTGACCTCCGACACGAACGCGCACCTGACCTTCCAGGTGCAGCTCAACGAGACCATCAACGCCATCGACGTGCTCTACCGCCAGATGAGCGGCGCGGGTGACGCCCCCTCGGGCTCCCAGGCCACCATCGGCATCCAGCGCGACATGGGGTCGTCCTACGACCAGGTGGCGTATCGCACCGTGGGCGCGGTCACCGCGGGGTCGTCCATTCGCTGGATCCCGGCGATGGGCTCCACGGTGTGCGCCCGGGGCACCTACAACCGGGTCTACAACGGCAGCAACTGCCCGCCGGACGCCTTCGGGCAGCCGCAGATCCCGTACTGGGGTCTGTTCAACTACACGTCCGTGGTGCCCCAGGGCACGTCGCTGAACTTCGAGGTGCGCCTCGCCGACAGCCCCACGGACCTCGTGACGGCCACGCCGATTCGCCTGCCGCCGGCCCCGCTGGGGGCCCCCTCGCTGCCCACCAGCGTGGACCTCGGGGCGAACATCCGCTCGCAGCAGCCGTTGATGACGGGCCTGCCGATGGCGCGCTACCTGGAGCTGCGCGCGTACCTCAACCCGTCGCCCGACGGGTCGCTGTCGCCGACGCTGATCTCCACCGAGGTGCAGTTCACCTGCGGCCCCATCGACCCCAATCGTGAGTGCCGCGAGGGCTCCGAATGCTTCCCGGGCAACCCCTGCCTCACGGGCCTGGTGCAGTGCCGCAATGACTCCGGCGGCCGCCCCGTGGAGGTCTGCGTGGCCGGTCCGCCGCAGCCGGCGGGTCACTCCTGCGGGTTGGGCTTCGTGTGTGACGGCGCGGGCACCTGCATCGAGTGCGCGGACGGCGCCTCGTGTGACCTCGGTCGCCCCTGCGTGCGCGGCCGCATCGGGTGCAGCACCGGCGCGCCGGTGTGTGAGGTGGCCACGCAGGATCCGCCGGGCACCGCCTGCGGGATGACCAGCACCGTGGACGACTACCGCCGCTCGGCCACGCCGCTGGCGTGGATCGATGTGTGTACGATCCCGGTCCACTCGACGTTCCTGGCCAACCAGGACGACGACATCACGACCGAGACCCTGCCCTTCGGGTTCAGCTACTACGGGCAGTCGTTCGGCGCGGTGGGCCTGAGCTCCAACGGCATGCTGTCGTTCCCGACGGCGTCGGCGCAGTACATCAACAGCTCGCTGCCCAACACGAGCATTCCGAACACGATCTTCGCGTTCTGGGACGACCTCTATCTCCGCAGCAACGGCATCTGCACCACGGTGCTCGGCAGCTCGCCGAACCGGCAGTACATCGCCCAGTGGAGCAACGCGACCTTCCCCGGCAGCACGGACCTCACCACGAGCCTCAACTTCGAGGTGTTCCTGTCGGAGGGGACCAACGCCATCGACGTGCTCTTCGGCACGATGACTGGTGACGGCACCCTCTCCAGCGGTTCCAGCGCGACCATCGGCATCCAGCGTGACACCGGGTCCATCACCGACCAGGTCTCCCACGACGCCGTGGTGACCGGCCTCGCGAACAGCGGTTACCGCTGGTCACCGCGGGTGGACAACGTCTGCAGCCCCACGGGCACTTGCGTCGCCTGTGCGCCGGGCTCCACCTGCACCCTGTCGGACCCCTGCGCCATCGGCACCCAGACCTGCGCCACGGGCACGGCCACCTGCATCCGCGCCGGCACCCGCGCGCCGGGCACCACCTGCGGTACGGACCTCGTGTGCAACCGCCTCGGGTCCTGCGTGACCTGCCGCGCGGGCATGGCGTGCACGCCGCCGGGGCAGCCCTGCCAGAGCGGTCGCATCTCCTGCTCGACGGGCGAGCCCGTGTGCGAGCCCCAGGGGATGGTCGCGCCGGGCACCACCTGCGGCACGGACCTCGTGTGCAACCGCCTCGGCGCCTGCATCCCCTGCCGCGCAGGGGAGGTCTGCTCCGGCAGCGGTCAGTGCCTCACGGCGTCGATCGTGTGCTCCTCGGGTGAGCCCGTGTGCACCGACATGGGGATCCGGCCGCCGAACACCAACTGCACGGTGAGCGGCGGCCCGGGCTACTGCGATCGCGTCGGCACCTGCGTGCCCTGCGTGACCAACGAGACCTGCGACGGGCTGGACAACAACTGCAACGGCCTGATCGACGATGCCATCGCGGACCAGACCTGTGGCCTTGGTCTGTGCGCCCGCACGGTGCCGGGTTGCGTGAGCGGCATGGTGCCGGTGTGCACCCCGGGCATGGCGATCCCGGAGGTCTGCGACAACTCGGACAACAACTGCAACGGTCAGGTCGACGAGGGCGTCAACCGGAGTTGCTACACGGGCCCGAGCGGGACCGCGGGCGTGGGCGTCTGCGCCCCTGGTACGCAGACCTGCTCCACCGGTATGTGGGGGAGCTGTGTCGGTGAGGTGACCCCGAGCGTCGAGGTCTGCAACGGCAACGACGACGACTGCGACGGGGTCACCGACGACGGCGTGGTGGAGTCCTGCTACACGGGCCCGACGGGCACCGCGGGCGTGGGCGTGTGCCGCACCGGGTCGCGCTCCTGCGGCGGCGGCGCCTTCGGGACCTGCACGGGCGAGGTGCTCCCGAGCACCGAAGTCTGCAACGGCCGCGACGACGACTGCGACGGCCAGGTCGACGAGGGCCTCGGGACCATCACCTGTGGCATCGGCGCCTGCCAGCGCACCACCCCGGCCTGCATCGGCGGCGTCTCGCAGGTGTGCACCCCGGGCGGCGGCGTGGCCGAGGTGTGCAACAACCTCGACGACGACTGCGACGGCTCCATCGACGAGGGCGTCACGCAGAGCTGTTACACGGGTCCGTCGAACACCGCGGGGCAGGGCATCTGCCGCGCCGGTACGCAGACCTGCACCACGGGCAGCTGGAACAGCTGCACGGGCCAGGTGCTGCCGGGCACCGAGCTCTGCAACAACCTCGACGACGACTGCAACGGCACCACCGACGACCCGTTCACGCCCGGTCCGCTGGCGTCGAGCACGACGCCCCGGGTGCTGATCTACGGCCCGGCGGGCTCGCTGGAGGTGCCGTATCTCCCCGCGGGCTCCGTCGTGACGGTGGCCTCGGACTCGACGTGGCGCTCCATGACCCGCCAGCAGTTCGCGCAGTACAACCTCATCATCATCGGGGACAAGGACTGCAGCGGGCCGCTCACCTCGGACTACCAGGCCGCGTACGACACCCGCACGACGTGGAACCCTGCGATCAACGGCCGCGTGGTGGTGGGCACCCTGGACCCTGCGTGCCACGCGTCGACGTACGCGGCCGCGGGGCAGTTCCTGCGGGCGGCGCTGCTCTGGTCGGCGAACGGCGGCGGCACGGGCCTCTACGTCGCCGGTGAGTGGGGCCGCCGCAACTACGACTTCCTCAACGGCTTCGGGTCGTGGACCTCTTCCCGCCTCGACGCCGACGACGTGGTGGTGACCACCCCCGCGCACCCGGTGATGTTCGGGTCCTCGAGCTCGTCGATGTCGGGCTGGGGCAACACGCACCACGCGCAGGTCACGCAGTACCCGTCGGTGTTCAACGTGCTCGCGACGAACACCGCGGGCCGTCCGGTGGTGATGGTCCGTGACGCGCTGGCCCGCACGGGCGTGGCCGCGCCGGGCACGGGCGTGGGCGAGGCGTGCTCCGCGGGCCTCGGCGCGTGTCTGCGCAACGGCACCATGGTGTGCAGCGGCGACGGGCTGAGCACGGTGTGCACCGCCAGCGCGGGTTCGCCGAGCACCGAGGTCTGCGACAACGTCGACAACGACTGCGACGGGCTCGTCGACGAGGGCCTCACGCGCACCTGCTACGGCGGTCCGGGTGGCACCGCGGGTGTGGGCGCCTGCGCCGCCGGGACGCAGACCTGCGCCGCCGGGAGCTGGGGCACCTGCGCGGGTGAGGTCCGCCCGAGCGTCGAGACCTGCGACAACGTCGACAACAACTGCAACGGCGCGGTCGACGAGAGCGTGGTCCGGAGCTGTTACAGCGGGGCCACGGGCACCGCGGGTGTGGGCGTCTGCCGCGCTGGCAACGAGACCTGCTCCGCGGGCGTGTGGGGCACCTGCTCGGGTCAGGTGATCCCGTCGACGGAGATCTGCGACGGCCAGGACAACGACTGCGACGGCGTGCGCGACGAGGGCTTTCCGAACCTCGGGATGTCCTGCTCCGAGGGCGCGGGCGCTTGCGTCCGCACCGGCAGCATCGTCTGTACGGGCGACGGCACCGGCACCATCTGCTCGGTGACCGCGGGCTCGCCCGCGCCCGAGCTCTGCGACAACGTCGACAACGACTGCGACGGGCAGGTCGACGAGGGTCTGGTCCGGAGCTGCTACTCGGGTCCGGGCGGGACCTCGGGCGTGGGCTCCTGCCTCGCGGGTACGCAGGTCTGCACCACGGGCGCGTGGGGCACCTGCTCAGGTCAGCAGCTCCCGACGACGGAGACCTGCAACAACATCGACGACAACTGCGACGGCCTCGTCGACAACGGCGTGACCCGGAGCTGCTACACCGGCCCGAGCGGCACCCAGGGCGTGGGCGCCTGCCGCCCCGGCGCCGAGGCCTGCGTGGCCGGCGCGTGGACGGGCGTGTGCAACGGCGAGACCACGCCGAGCGTCGAGGTCTGCGACAACGTCGACAACAACTGCAACGGGAGCCGCGACGAGGGCGTGACCCGGAGCTGCTACACCGGCGCGTCGGGCACCAGCGGCGTGGGCCTCTGCCGCCCGGGCACGCAGACGTGCTCCGCGGGGTCGTGGGGCTCGACCTGCGCCGGGCAGGTCACTCCGACGACGGAGAGCTGCGACAACCAGGACAACAACTGCAACAGCCTCATCGATGAGAGCCTGACCCGCACCTGCTACACGGGCCCCACAGGCACGAGCGGCGTGGGCGTCTGTCGCAGCGGCACGGAGACCTGCGGCGCGGGCAGCTGGGGCAGCTGTGTGGGTCAGACCCTGCCGGGCACCGAGACCTGCAACGGCGTCGACGAGGATTGCAACGGCGTCGCCGACGACACGTTCTACGGCGGCGTCCCGCCGAGCTCGACGCCGCGGGTGCTGCTCTACGGGCCGGGCGTGACCACGGAGCGCAGCCTGCTGCCCTCCTCGGCCATCGTGACCACGGTGTCGGAGTCGACGCTGCGCGCGATGAACACCGCGCAGTTCCAGACCTACAACCTCATCGTCTTCGGCAACAACTGCTCCGGGAACGCCTGCCGCGCGATCTACGACACGCGCAACACCTGGGGCCCGGCGATCACTGGCCGCGTGCTGGTCGAGACCTCGCACGCGATCAACCACAACCGGCTCAACGGCCCGCGGGTCTGGGTGCGCTGGATCCTCGCGAGCGGCGGCACGGGCCTCTTCGTCACCGACGACGTGGCCACCCGGCGCCTGGATTTCATGTCTCCCTTCGGGCCCTTCCAGTCCACGTCGGGCGGCTACAACGCGGGCAATGTCGTGGCTCCGGGGCACCCAGCGATGCTCGGCGTGCGCAACGCCGACATCACGATGGGCTCGAACCACGCGCGCATCAACACGTGGCCGTCGTCGTTCACCGTGCTCGCGCGCCCCGGCCCGTATCCGTCGCAGGCGATGGTGGTGGCCCGCGAGGCCATCGCCTCAGGCAACCCGACGGGCCTCGGTCAGCCCTGCTCTGTGGGCCACAGCGAGTGCGAGTCTACGGGCGTCTACGTGTGCAGCCTCGACGGCACGGGCACCACCTGCAACGCGGTGCTCTCCAACGGCAACACCGTGGCCTGCTACACGGGCCCGGCTGACACCGAGAACGTCGGTATCTGTCGCCCGGGCACCACCACCTGCACCAACGGCTACCCGGGCACCTGCACGGGGGATGTGACGCCGCAGTCTGAGCTCTGCGACAGCGTCGACAACGACTGCGACGGCAGCGTCGACGACCCGTACCAGCCCAACACGTTCCAGATCAACAGCCTGAACGCCACGAGCTGCGGCACCGTGGAGCACAGCGGGGTCTCGGGCGACGACCGCAACGGCATCGCGGTGTCGACGAGCCGCGTGTTCTACAACGGCGACACCGCGACGGTGCGCATGGCGTTCAACCTCACGGACCTCGCGCCCGTGCGGATGTACGAGTACCTCACGGGGAACATCCACCTCGGGCGCGTGTACTCCCTGGGCGCCGACGCGACGACCACGCTCCCGGCGCTCGCGGTGGGCGGCACCGGCACGGTGAACACCCTGCTCGCCCTCGACGGCGCCACCGGCGACCTCACGGGGGGCGTGGTGAACCTCTCCGCGCCCATCACCGTGAACCACGGCTTCGGCCTGTTCGCGGGCTGGGGCCGCGTGGTGATCCACGACGCGGTGACCGGCGTGGTCACGAACATCAACGTCGACAACGGGCAGGTCACCACCCTGGGCACCTGGCCGCTGCCGACGCACCAGAGCTGCGCGAGCGGCTCCTACTGGGGCGTCGCGGAGTACTTCAACAACGACGTCTACCTGACCTACGTGGAGAGCTCGACGCGGGTGGCGCGGCTCAACACCACCACGGGCGTGGTCACCACGCTGGCGTCGTTCTCGAACCTCGGCGACATGTGCGCCATCTCGGTGTCGGCGTCGCAGCGCCGCTGGTACTTCCACCACGAGGGCAGCTCGCAGTTCCGCTCGAGCACCGCGGCGCCGGCGGACGAGTGGGTGGGCTACTGCTCGCTCACCTGGTCGAGCCCGGTGACCAACGCGACCAACGCGGGCATCGGCGTGGCGTGCACCTCGGGCGTGGGCGCCTGTCGCCGCAACGGCACCTGGGTCTGCGCGAGCGACCAGCTCAGCACCACCTGCAACGCGGTGCCGGGCACGCCGGGAACAGAGACCTGCAACAACATCGACGACGACTGCGACGGCCTCGTCGACGAGAGCCTCACCCGGAGCTGCTACACCGGCGCGTCGAGCACCAACGGCGTGGGCGCCTGCCGCGCGGGCACGCAGACCTGCGTGGCGGGGAGCTGGGGCTCGACCTGCCCGGGTCAGGTGCTGCCCTCGACGGAGGTCTGCGACAGCGTCGACAACAACTGCAACGGGAACATCGATGAGGGCGTGACCCGGAGCTGCTACACCGGCCCCGTGGGCACCGCGGGCGTGGGCGTGTGCCGCACCGGCACCGAGACCTGCTCGGCCGGCGCCTGGAACGGCGTGTGTGCGGGGCAGGTCACGCCGACGACGGAGACCTGCAACAGCCGCGACGACAACTGCAACGGTCTCACCGACGAGGGCTATCCCGGCCTCGGCGCCTCGTGCACCGTGGGCGTGGGCGCCTGTAGCCGTACTGGCACGAATGTCTGTACCGGCGACGGCAGCACCATCCAGTGCAGCGTGATCGCGGGTACGCCGACGACGGAGACCTGCAACAACGTCGACGACGACTGCGACGGCATGGTCGACGAGGACCTCACGCGCTCTTGCTATGGCGGCCCGTCGGGCACCTCGGGCGTGGGCGCCTGCCGCGGGGGCACGCAGACCTGCGGCGCGGGGAGCTGGGGCAGCTGCGTGGGTGAGGTTCGCCCCGCGACGGAGACCTGCAACAACGTCGACGACAACTGCAACGGCAACGTCGATGAGTCGCTCACGCGCAGCTGTTACACCGGCGCGACGGGCACCAGCGGCGTGGGCGTCTGCCGCGGGGGCACGCAGACCTGCGCCGGGGGGAGCTGGGGCACGAGCTGTCCGGGCGAGATCGTGCCGAGCTCCGAGCTCTGCAACAGCCTCGACGACAACTGCAACGGCGCCACCGATGAGACCTTCCCGACCCTGGGCGCGTCGTGCACCTCGGGCAGCGGGTTCTGCGCCCGGACGGGGGTCAACATCTGCCGCGCCGACGGCTCCGGGGTGCAGTGCAACGCGGCGCCGGGCACGCCGACGACGGAGACCTGCAACAACGTCGACGACGACTGCAACGGACTCGTCGATGACCTCACCCGCAGCTGCTACACGGGTCCGGGCGGGACCAACGGCGTGGGCGCGTGCCGCGGCGGCACCCAGGCTTGCAGCGCGGGCGTGTGGAGCACCACCTGCTCGGGTCAGGTCACGCCGACGACGGAGACCTGCAACAACGTCGACGACAACTGCAACGGCAACGTCGACGACAACGTCACTCGCAGCTGTTACACGGGTCCGACCGGCACCAGCGGCGTGGGCGCTTGTCGCACGGGCACCGAGTTCTGCGCGGCGGGAACCTGGCTGGGCACCTGCTCGGGCCAGACGCTGCCGGCGACGGAAACCTGCAACAACGTCGACGACAACTGCAACGGCGTGACCGACGAGGGCATCACCCGGAGCTGTTACACGGGTCCGACCGGCACGCTCGGCGTGGGCGCCTGCTCGGCCGGCACGCAGACCTGCGCGGCGGGCTCCTACGGCACCTGTTCGGGGCAGGTCGTTCCGGCGACAGAGACCTGCAACAACATCGACGACAACTGCAACGGCAACGTCGACGAGACGCTCACCCGGAGCTGTTACACGGGTCCCTCGGGCACCGCGGGCGTGGGCCTCTGCCGCGCGGGCACGCAGACCTGCGCGGCGGGCTCCTACGGCACCTGCTCGGGCGAGGTGCTGCCGCAGATCGAGCTCTGCAACAACGCCGACGACGACTGCGACGGCTCACGCGACGAGTCGTTCCCGACGTTGGGTGGGACCTGCACCGCGGGCGTGGGCGCCTGCGCCCGGACGAGCACCGAGGTGTGCCGCCCTGACGGCATGGGCACGCAGTGCAGCGTGGCGGCGGGCTCGCCGACGACGGAGACCTGCAACAACATCGACGACGACTGTGACGGGGTTGTCGACAACGGTCTGGTGCGCAGCTGCTACGGCGGTCCGACGGGTACGCAGGGCGTGGGCGCCTGTCGTGCGGGCACCGAGACCTGCGCCGCGGGCAGCTGGGGCACCTGCGTGGGCCGCGTTCTGCCGAGCACCGAGGTCTGCGACAACGTCGACAACAACTGCAACGGCAACATTGACGAGTCGCTCACGCGCAGCTGCTACACCGGCGCGACGGGCACCAGCGGCGTCGGCGTCTGCCGCTCGGGCACGCAGACCTGCGCCGCGGGGAGCTGGGGAACGAGCTGTCCGGGCGAGGTGCTGCCCTCGACGGAGACCTGCAACACCCGCGACGACAACTGCAATGGCGCCACCGACGAGACCTTCTCGGGCCTGGGCAACGCCTGCACCGTCGGCGTCGGGGCCTGCGCCCGCATGGGCTCGGTGGTCTGCCGCGGTGACGGCACTGGCACGCAGTGCAACGTGACCGCGGGCACGCCGACGACGGAGATCTGCAACAACATCGACGATGACTGCAACGGCCTCGTCGACGACGGTCTCACCCGGAGCTGCTATGGCGGCCCGACCGGCACCGCCGGCGTGGGCGCCTGTCGTGCGGGCACCGAGACCTGCGCGGCCGGCGGCTGGGGCAGCTGCGTGGGTCAGGTCGTGCCGACCACGGAGACCTGCGACAACGTCGACAACAACTGCAACGGGAACATCGACGAGATGCTCACCCGGAGCTGCTACACGGGCGCGACCGGCACCAGCGGCGTGGGCGTCTGCCGCGCGGGCACGCAGACCTGCGCCGCGGGCGCGTGGAGCATGACCTGCTCGGGTCAGGTCGTGCCGGGCACCGAGACCTGCAACGGCGCCGACGACAACTGCAACGGCGCCACCGACGAGCCCTACACCACGCAGTTCCAGATCAACTCGCTGGCGGCGACGGGCTGCGCGATCATCGACCACAACAGCAGCTCGGCCGACGACCGCGGCGGCATCGCGATCTCCGGCGGCAACGTCTTCTACTCGGGCGACTCGTCGACGACGCGCATCCCGCTGAACCTCTCGTCGCACACGGCCATCGGCCGCATCTACGATGCGTTCTCGACGGACCTCGCGACGGAGACCGCCTACACCCTCGGCAGCGGCGCCACGCCCCTCCCGAGCGGCGGCGGCACGGTCACCTCCATCATCCCGATCAACGGCGCGGGCACGCTGGGCACGCCGATCACGCTCAGCACGTCGTTCTCGACGAGCAGCAGCGCGGGCATCTTCGCCGGCTACGGCCGCATCCTCGTGCACAACGGCAGCCGCGTGTACGAGATCTCGGTGCCCGCGGGCGTGGTGACCGACCTCGGCGCGACCCCGAACCCGACCCGCACGACCTGTGAGAGCTGGGCGTACTGGGGCGTCGCGGAGGTCGTCGGCGGCGTTCGCTTCATCACGTATGTGAACGGCAACACGATCCAGCGGATGCGCGTGCCCACGGGCACCGTGACCACCGTGGCGACGTTCTCGAACCTGGGCGACATGTGCTCGTTCACGGTGTCTCCGTCGACGAACCGCTGGTACTTCCACTACGAGGGCAGCGCGCAGTTCGGCGGCAGCTCCGAGACTGTGGGCTACTGCACCGCGGCCTTCACGGTCTCCGGTCCGACCTCGGGCAGCGGTCTCGGCGACTCCTGCGTGGCGGGCATGGGCCCCTGCGCGCGCGCGGGCACCGTGGTCTGCACCGGGGACGGCTCGGGCACGCAGTGCAACGCGATGCTGGGCATGCCGACGACGGAGACCTGCAACAACATCGACGACGACTGCGACGGCATGGTCGACGAGGGCCTCACGCAGAGCTGCTACTCGGGCCCTGGCGGCACCAGCGGTGTGGGGATCTGCCGCCCGGGCACGCAGACCTGCACCGCGGGCAGCTACGGCTCGTGCATCGGTCAGGTGCAGCCGGCCTCGGAGACCTGCGACAACCTGGACAACAACTGCAACGGGAACATTGACGAGATCCCGGCGCCGTCGACGTGTCCGGCGCGCGCGAACGCGACGCTCACCTGCATGGCGGGCACCTGCGGCTTCACCTGCAACACGCCCTTCGCGAACTGCAATGGGGTCGCGACCGACGGCTGCGAGGTGAACCTCCAGACCGACGTGAACCACTGCGGTGCGTGTGGGAACTCCTGCACCGCGCCGGTGGGCGGATCGGTCGCCTGCGTCGGCGGCACCTGCGTGCCGACGTGCCCGTCGGGGCAGACCAACTGCGGCGGCGTGTGCCTCGCGACGGGTGCATCGTGCACCTCGGGCGTTGGCGCCTGCGCGCGCACGGGCACGGTGGTCTGCGGGACGGCCGGCGGCCTCGACCTCGCGGTGGGCCACTACCACACCTGCGTGACGCTCTCGCACGGCCCGGTGCGCTGCTGGGGCCGCGGCGACAGCGGTCAGCTCGGCAACGGGACCACCGCCAACAGCACCGCGACGGTGGCGGTGTCGGCGGTGACCACCGCGGTGGAGACCTCGGGCGGTCGGCTGTTCACCTGCGCACGCCTCGCCAACCGCACGGTGCGCTGCTGGGGCGACAACGCCAGCGGCCAGCTCGGCGACGGCAGCACGATCCAGCGCACCACCTCCGTGGCGGTGAGCGGCCTCACCGACGCGGCGCACATGGACGCAGGCTACGCCTTCGCCTGCGCGGTTCGCAGCAACGACACGGCGGTGTGCTGGGGCCTCAACAACCGCGGTCAGTTGGGCAACGGGTCCACCACCAACAGCTCGACGCCGGTGGCGGTGACCGGGCTCAACACGGTGCGCCGAGTGACTGCGGGTTACGAGCACGCGTGCGCCGCGCTGAGCGACGGCGCGGTGCGCTGCTGGGGCCGCAACGACTACCGGCAGCTCGGCGACGGCACGGCGACGAACCGCAGCACGCCGGTGGCGGTGGCGGGCCTCACCAACGCGGTGCAGGTGGTCGCGGGTCAGTTCCACACCTGCGCGCTGCGCAGCGACCGCACGGTGCAGTGCTGGGGCCGCAACGACCAGGGTCAGCTCGGCGACGGCACCACGACGAACAGCACCGGCCCGGTGGCGGTCTCGGGCATCACCTCGGCCGAGGAGATCACCGCGGGCGACGACTTCACCTGCGCCCGCCTGAGCGACGGCACGGTGCGCTGTTGGGGCTACAACGGCAGCGGTCAGCTCGGGAACGGCATCACGGGCAACAGCAGCACGCCGGTGGTGGTGAGCGGCCTGAGCAACGTCGCCGCCCTCGACGCGAAGTACCTCACCGCGTGCGCCCGGCTGGCCAACGGCACGGTGCAGTGCTGGGGTTACAACAACTACGGCGGCCTCGGCGACGGCACCATGGTGGACCGCCGCACGCCGGTGGCGGTGGTGAACCTCTCCGGCGGCACGCAGTGCTCGGCGACGGCCACCGCGCCCTCGGTGGAGATCTGCAACAACGTCGACGACGACTGCGACGGCGTGGTCGACAACGGTCTCACCCGCACCTGCTACACGGGCCCCGGCGGGACCCTCGGGGTGGGCGCCTGTGCCGCGGGTACGCAGACCTGCGCCGCGGGCTCCTACGGGACCTGCGTGGGCCAGGTGATCCCGAGCGTCGAGACCTGCGACAACGTCGACAACAACTGCAACGGCAACGTCGACGAGTCCCTGACGCGGAGCTGCTACGCCGGTCCGACGGGCACCGCGGGCGTGGGCATCTGCCGCGCGGGCACGCAGGTCTGCACCTCGGGGAGCTGGGGCTCGACGTGTCCGGGTGAGGTGCTCCCGGGCACCGACGTGTGCAACGGCGTCGACGATGACTGCGATGGCCTGGCCGACGGTCCGTTCACGGGCGTGATCCCGAGCTCGAGCCCGCGGGTGCTGATCTACGGCCCCTCGCAGGGCGACGTGAACACCGTGCTGCCCGCGGGCTCCGTGATCACGGTGGCGTCTGACTCGGCCTGGCGCGCGCTCACGACCCAGCAGTTCGCGACCTACAACATGCTGGTCGTCGGCCCCGGGTGCAGCGGTACCGCGTGCCAGGGCCTCTTCGACACCCGCAACACCTGGACCCCGGCGGTCACCGGCCGCGTCATCGCCGAGACCTCACACGCCATCGAGCACGCGCAGTACAACGGCCCGCGCGCGTGGATGCGCTGGATCGTCGCGGGCTACGGCACCGGCCTCTACGCGGTGAACGACGAGAACACGCCGGACTTCTCGTACATGACCGCCTTCGGGTCCTTCGCGTCGCGGGCGGCGGGCTACAACCCGGGGACCATCGTTGCACCGGGGCATCCGGCGATGGCGGGCGTGTCCGACGGCGACATCACGATGGGTTCGAACCACGCGTCGATGACGGCGTGGCCCTCGACCTTCACGCTGCTCGCGCGCCCCGGCACGCTCCCCTCGGAGGCGATGGTGGTTGCGCGCGACTCCCAGAGCGGTGGCATGGGCGCCCTCGGCGCGACGTGCACCTCGGGTGTCGGGGCCTGCGCGCGCACCGGCGTCAACGTGTGCACCGTCGATCAGATGGGCACCGTCTGCAACGCCACGCCGGGCACGCCGACGACGGAGACCTGCAACAACATCGACGACGACTGCGACGGCATGGTCGACGAGGGGATCACCCGGAGCTGCTACACGGGTCCGACGGGCACCGCGGGCGTGGGCGCCTGTCGGGCTGGCACCGAGACCTGTTCCGCTGGCACCTACGGCAGCTGCGTGGGTCAGACCCTGCCGAGCACCGAGACCTGCGACAACGTCGACAACAACTGCAACGGCAACGTCGACGAGTCGCTCACGCGGAGCTGTTACACCGGCGCGACGGGCACGAGCGGCGTGGGTGTGTGC
>VYLZ01000354.1_pt1 | contig 20578 bp, 26 predicted proteins | sample 5115361 | NCBI WGS metagenome assembly VYLZ01 (sample SAMN12291805, study PRJNA351875) | freshwater metagenome | isolation source: freshwater lake | place: USA: Michigan, Sixteen Lake | collected 2013-08-07 | reverse complement strand
CATGCTCAACTTACGCGTAACGCACATGAATGGCCAATGGGACAAAGTAGTTAAACTCGTACAAACTGAATTTAAAGCCGCAGCTTAACCGCGTCAATTTGAAATGCACCCAAGATGATCGACTTTGTGTACAAGGCGCAAACACTGGAAGTTCGCTTTGCCGATGGCAGCCGCTATGAATACTTTGGTCTTCCTCATAGCATCTACAACAAATTGGTCAACTCCGATACGCCAGATCGCTTTGCCAGAAGGCATATCTATCACTCTTTCGTGTATCGAAAAGTGAGCAAGGCTTCGGAGGAATAATTCAAGACCTCAAATAGAAATCTACTTTTGTGTCCTTGGCGCCAAGAGAAGACAGATAGTCAACTATCGGCTTTGCGTCCATCCCTCCTTTTTGGGCGTGATGTAGCATGGTAAAGCCGTGTGGCCCTTTCGAGTTAAGAAGGCCGGGGCTAATGGTAAGAACATTTCTAACTACCTCCAGATGCCCAAGCATGCAAGCCAAGTAGATATTATAGCGGGCACCTTTGCCAATCAAATAGTGTGCAATGTCTTTATTACCCACATGCCCTGCCGCTTCTATGGCTGATTCAAAATCCCCACCACCCCAATCATAGGAACAGTGCAAAAGCAGATGGTCGCTTTCAAGCATTTCCTTTACGCGATCTAATTTGCCATGTGCTGCCGAGACAAACTCCTTCACCAAGTCTATTTTCATTGGTGCTGGTTTCTCCTGAGCAGCAAAACCTGTTATCGATGGTAAGGCAACCAACCCACTTGCGCCTAAGAAGGCACGTTGAATAAATTGATGACGTGTAAGAGAATTCGCTTTTGTCATAAGGAGTTTAGTCTAACTTCCCTGCCAAAACGAGGCATCGCTAATAGCGTTGGCTTATTGTGTTGAATGGGGCAACGGAACCAAGAGAGGTAAAAACTTGAATTTTTCATTGGGAAACATGCAATTTTCGCATTGGTAAGAACATAGGTTTCGCATTCATTTTCCCTATGAAGATTCGTTTCTTCGAAATATTTTTCTTCACATAATTCTAGCAAGGGAAAGCAATTTCTCCTATGAAAAGCTTGCTTGCACGCTTTTGTTTTAGCTTTAGCTTGCTAGACCGAAGTGACTGTAAACCTCACACTTAGCATTTGAGGCACCAATTAAAAACAGATACTGCAAAACGAAGTGTTAGTGTTTTTTCATAGGAGAAAATCTTTTTGTCGATGGTCTTCGATAGCGAATTTCCCTATGAGAATTTGGGATTAGTAGATTTTTCACTTTACTTCGCATTCGATTAAAAAAACTAAACGCTATGGCAAAAAAAGCAGTAAAGAAAACAGCTAAGAAAGCAGCTCCTAAAAAAGCAGCTAAGAAAGCAGTAAAGAAGGCGGCTAAAAAATCTGCCCGCAAACCAAATGCAGCCTTCATGGCTCCTTTAACCTTGAGCGATGCATTGGCAGCAGTAGTGGGCAACAAGCCACTTCCAAGAACTCAAATCATCAAAAAGATTTGGGAGTACATCAAGAAGAATAAACTTCAAGACAGCAAAAACAAGAGAATGATCAATGCTGATGAAAAGCTGAAATCACTTTTCGCTGGTAAAAAACAGATCTCAATGTTTGACTTAGCGAAGATTGTGAACAACAATGTGAAGTAATTCTTCCTACCAATTGAAAAAAGCGAGTTGATGTAAATTGACTCGCTTTTTTTGTGCTTTCCATTTATGTGAAATTTTTTCGGCACTTATCTCTTCCTAGCGAGGGTTAAATTAAACTCTATTTCAACCGAATTCGGTAATTATTCTTTCCGACTAGACTAAAAATCAACCAATATTTTTAAATCTTTATGAAAAATTAGCAAAGTAGCTTTTATGAAGAAATCAGTTATTTACCTGGTATTGTTACTCACCATTAGCATTCTGGCTTTGTTTGTCCCAGCCGTGCCAGCCACGATACCTACTGAAGGAATCAACGCAGGTGACGTTGCCTGGATGCTTACCGCCTCTGCATTGGTATTGTTGATGACGCCCGGGCTCGCCTACTTCTATGGCGGCATGATTGATACCAAGAATATGATCTCCACCATGCTCCAAAGTTTTATCGCCATGGGGGTGATTAGCGTACTATGGATTGTAGTTGGTTTCAGCCTCTCATTCGGTGACTCGATTGGTGGCTTCATTGGCAATCCTTCTACTTTTTTTATGTTCAAAAATGTGTTGGATGGAAAGCCCTGGTCTCTTGCCCCGACCATTCCTCTCGTGCTCTTTGCGTTCTTCCAGTTGAAGTTTGCCATTATCGCACCTGCATTGATCACAGGTACTTTCGCTGAGCGGATTCTTTCTCGTGCTGTTCTCGCTGTTCATCTATGCGCCTCTAGCGCACTGGACGTGGCACCCAGAGGGTTTTCTCTTTAGGCTTGGTGTATTGGACTTTGCCGGAGGAACGGTCGTTCATATGTCAGCAGGATTTGCTGCGTTGGCAGCTGCAATCTACCTGCGAAAGCCTTCGTCATCTGAGCGAAAAGAAGCCCATGCGCCTGCCAATATTCCATTTGTGTTGTTAGGCACAGGCTTGCTTTGGTTTGGCTGGTTCGGCTTTAATGGCGGAAGTGCTTTTAGCGCTGGTACGTTGGCAGCATCCGCATTTGCTACCACCAACACGGCATCAGCGGCTGCCGGGTTATGTTGGGTGCTGGTAGATGTCGTTCGGGGCAAGAAGCCATCTGCTTTGAGTTTTTGTATTGGCTCAGTAGTTGGCCTGGTAGCAATCACCCCTGCATCAGGATTTGTTACGATTCCCTCAAGTTTATTCATTGGCACGATGGCAAGTTTAATTAGCAACTTGGTCGTTCATTGGACCTCAAAAACGTCTTTGGAAGATACGCTAGACGTTTTCCCCTGCCATGGAGTGGGCGGTGCCGTGGGAATGCTAATGACCGGGCTCTTGGCGCACACAGCTGTCAACGGAGCCAACACTACTGGCAATGGTCTTCTCTTTGGTGAGTTTGCACTTTTCAAGGCGCACCTCATTGGGCTTGTCGTGGCTATTGCATTTACATTTGTCGGTGCCTTAGTGATTTTGAAAATTACCGATTTGTTGTCGCCTCTTACGGTGAGTGACGAAGAGCAACTCATTGGATCGGATATACACCAACATGGCGAGAAAATGCATTCTTTGGATTTAGTTGCAAAGCGCGAAACTGACTAATAACCCCAAAGGCTCACTACTCGTTTTTGAGGGAGTTTTGAAATAGATCCATAACCTCATCAAAACTTATCCAATAGATGTTTCCCGTCCCGTTTAAGGTGCCACTACTGATTTCTTTGATTTGGTTGTAATTGGTTTTCTTTTCGAATGACGTTGGCAGAGAATTTCGTTCGCTTGTGAAGAATAAAATCTTCTTGTCTGGACTTAGATAAGGGCAATAATCTAATCGAGTGGAGTTTAACGTGGTTAGATTTTTTGAAGGCAGCCATTTGCCATTGACATCCTTCACGCTCATATATAAATCGCCTCGCCCTTTATCGTTTTTTCTACCATAACCGGTATAGAGAATAAATTTCTCATCCGGGTCTACGAATGCATTGAACTCGTAACTTTTTGAATTTACTGCGGTGTCCAGGGGAATTGGCTTCTCAAAGTGATCGGCACTCCACTGCGCTATAAAAATATCTTCTTTGCCGATACCTTCTTTATATTGAGCGGTAAAGTACAAGTTTCCACTTTTGGTAATGGAAGGATAAAACTCATCAGATTCGGTGTTGATAGTGCTTCCAAGATTTTTTGGCTCACCCCACGTTTTGCCAGTTCGCTCAACCACCCAAATGTCGAAGTCTTTGGGCTTATTTCCTGCGAGTGGCCGATTGGATGCGAAGTACATTTTGTTCCCATCGGCACTAAAGGCAGGTTCCAGGTCACTAAACTTCCCAGCGAAAGAAACAACCTCAGGCTTTGACCATCCCTTTTCCCCAAGCGTTGAGAATACAATCGTTTGGAACGAAGATTCTGGTGTAGAGATTGTGTAGTAAATTTCCTTACCATCAATTGAAATGGCGAAGTCTCGCTCGTTAATCGAAGTAGAGATAAACCCTTCTGCAAAAAGAGTTGCCTCAGTCGGGGGATTTTTTAAATTGATTAGCGTTTGCGCTGATAGAAAATAAAAGGGGAAAAGGAAAATCAGCAAGCGGATGGCGTTTTTCATTTATGACTTGTTGGAATACTTCAATTTATACGAAGTTAAATTGATTTTGGATCACTTTTCTTCAAAGCGCAATACTTCTTACTTTTGGGTAGCCATGAATCGCCTCGACCGACTTACTTCCATCTTAATTCAGTTACAATCCAAAAAGATTGTCAAAGCTTCTGAGATAGCTGATCGTTTTGAAATCAGTTTGCGTACTGTCTATCGCGATGTAAAGTCGTTAATGGAAGCTGGTGTACCCATTGGCTCGGAAGCCGGCACTGGTTATTTTATTGTGGATGGGTTTCATCTTCCTCCGATTATGTTCACCGAAAATGAAGCAAGTGCGATGATGATGGCCGGCAAACTCGTAGAGCGCATGACTGATCAATCCATACAAACTTCTTTTGAGGGTGCACTTTACAAAATTAAGTCAGTTCTTAATGAGGCTCAGAAGGACCATCTCGAAAGTTTGCAAGATCACATTGAAGTATTAAAACCACAAATGAATATTCCTGCGCAATCGGGAAATTTTCTAACTGATCTGCAGAAGGCCGTGGTAGCCAAACAAGTTATATTACTAGACTACTTTAGCAACAATCAAAACGAACTCACTCAGCGACAGGTTGAACCCATCGGTCTATTCTACTACAGTGCCGCTTGGCATTTAATTGCCTGGTGCCGCCTGCGCAATGGCTTTCGCGATTTTCGCTGTGATCGTATCAAAATTCTCAAACAAACCGGAGAGGTATTCACACCACGTAGCATCTCAACTATGCGAGAGTACTTCAATAGCTTGCAGCAGGCCAATGTTGAAATGAAGTCGGCCACTATTCTATTCGATCGCAAAGAAGCGCACTATGTTCAGAATTCACGCCACTACTTTGGATTTGTGTCAGAAGAAGATGTCGATGGGCAAGTGCGCATGAATTTTCTCACGGCAGACCTCAATCTAATGGGGCGTTGGTTACTCTCTTATGGGCGAGGGGTAGAAATCGAAAGTCCCGAGGAATTGAAGCGAACGATTCAACGCTTTGTGGAAGAATTGCAAGAACACTATTTGAAATTGGTGTAGCTTTCAAGCTCACAATCACTGAAATCAAAAAATTACAAATCTGCTTGATGACCCTCCTGACATAGGGCTGTCACTCCAAAAAAAAATAGTTTGATTTTCTTTTTATTGCTTACATGGGGCTGTCACTCCACGTTCGTTGGTTTGATCAAAATTAAAAACTATGGAAATCAAACTAATCATCTTCTGGGTATTGCTCTTCGCAATGGCAGCACCTTCCTTCTTTTTTGGCTTTACCAAAGTCATCGGTAAACAAGACAAAGTAGAGTTATTCAATCGGCTCGGTTACCCGATTTGGTTTATGAAATTAGTGGGTATTGGCGAAATTACCATCGCCATCGGCTTGCTACTTGAACCTACTCGCTTTATTGCAATTGGCCTTTCAGCCATCATTTTAACGGGTGCCGTTTTTTCACACTTTCGCGCTAAAGAACCAAAAGAAGCCATTCCACCTGCTATTGTGTTTTTGCATTTAACTGCCATCTACATTTTTACATTCTTCTTATAGCAACACTTACCACCAATTATATGACTCAACCCATCATCAAACAAATCAAACCGATCAACTTTCTTTTTCATCATGCTGAAGTGAAGATCAGCGATCTGACCAAACAGATTCCAATTGCAAAAGAACTTTTCAAAGAATCCGTGCGACTCGATCTTCATCCCTCTGGCCCTATCCATTGGCACTACTTTGGCTTCATGGGTGATGAGTCGAAACCATTTATCTTAGAAGTATGTTTGCCCGTTGCCATTATCCCCGCAGACTATGACGGAAAATTTCATTTCAAACGCACAGAAAATTTCAAATGTGTTTCACTTTTGCATGAAGGTGGATGGCAAGAAATTCCCAAAAGTTATGGCGTTTTAATGGACTACATGAAACAGCACCAACTTAATCCGAGTGGAGTCACACGCGAGCTCTACATCAATGCAGATTTTGTCAATCCAGAAGCGAATGTGACTGAGATACAAATGGGTGTAAATTGAATTAGATATGAGGAAGATTACTATCGCGCTCGGAATAGTAGCCGCATTGCTGTGCCTACTCATTTTTTCTGTAAATGCGCAACCTAAACCTAGTATGAAACTAAATGCGGGTTTTATCATTTCTAAAATACCGGAGACAAAAAAATTCTATACAACTGTATTGCAAATGGAAGTTGCCTTTGAAAATGAATTCTATTTGTTGCTCCAAACAGCAGGTGGAACTGATCAAATCAGTTTTCTGTTGCCCAATCATGAAAGTCAGCAGCCATTATTCAAACCCGCATTTGTAGGCAAGGGTGCATATCTTACGATTGAGGTAGCGAACGTTGACGAAGTGTATGAAAAAATAAAGAAAATGAAAATCCCTGTTGTCATTCCAATACGGGATGAACCATGGGGTGATAGACATTTTGCGATTGTAGACCCAAACGGCATTGGAATTGATATTGTCACGCATACGCCTCCAACTAAGTAATATGGAAATTCTCGTTTTTGCCACATCTGTAGCATCAGCGCAAGAAGTAAAAACGCTTGCGCCTGTCATCAATAAGTTGGCAGGCAAAGGCAACTGGAATTTTGCATTGGACGATGACGACCACATCTTGCGCATTGCCACAGAGCAAGTAGAGCCTACCAAAGCCATTCATTTACTGAAACAACACGGTTTCGACTGTAGAGAGTTAGAATAATTCGTTTTAAACCTAAATAGTATGGCCAATACACTAACACTTAACACATCCATCTCCATCAACGCTCCCAAATCAAAAGTATGGATGGCGTTGATCGATCCCGAGCAAGTAAAAAAATATTTCTTCGGCACAGTACTGAAATCAGATTGGAAAGTTGGCAGTGCCATTACTTTGAGTGGCGAATGGGAAGGAAAACCCTATTTCGACAAAGGCACTATTTTACAGATAGAAAAAGAAAAAATTTTGAAGTATAATTATTGGAGCACATTTTCGGGAACCGAAGACAAGCCGGAGAATTATGCCAATATTGGTTACTCCCTAGAGGAAAAGAATGGTGAAACCGTTTTTTCTATTTCTCAAGACGGTATCAAAACCAAAGAAGCACGTGCCCATTCCGAGCAAAACTGGAAAATGGTATTGAACAGCTTAAAGGAACTTTTGGAAGGATAATTTACCTTCACATTATGACAACTGCAAAGAAACCATCAGCAAAAAAAGTGACCATGAAACCAGCCAAAGGCAAAACATGGACGGACAAAGTGAACGACCCAACCAAGGAATATCAAATAAAGAAATTGGAAAAGGACTTTGCTGATATGCCCGCGGGTTCAAAAATGTTAATCGCCACCCCCCGGATCATTGATGAATACGTTCGACACATACCGAAAGGAAAGAGCGGAAGCTTGGCTACGATGAGAAAAGATTTAGCGAACGAATACGGAGCCGAATACACCTGTCCGGTTACCTCCGGAATTTTTCTGCGAATAGTTTCGGAAGCTGCGCATGAACAAATAGAGAAAGGCACACCTCTAAGCAAGGTCACACCTTTTTGGCGAGTGGTGGATGAGCAGTCCGCGCTCAACAAAAAACTTTCTTTCGGCTCAGAATTCGTTTCAAAACAACGCAAGAAGGAGGGAATTTAAACCCAAATTTTACTCTTGTAAAATTTATATTTAACCCATCTGCCCCGGGGGCTGAAGAATACTGAAAGTCCCGTCAGTATTTTCAGGGTTAAACTTGACCAAAATGCTATGCACTTTGCATCAGCCGAAGGGAAATTTTGCTGTCGCAAAATTTGGGGTTAAACAAAAGAGCTAAAATCTAGGCAAAACTAATTTTTCTAAGCAAAACAAATTCCAACCCGAGAAGAGCGTTTTCATTTCGGTGCTGTTTTGCAAAGGTTTCGTGTCAAGGTTGAATATCCTTGACCAAAAAAGGGAGTGCTAGTTAACAATAATGCTATTCAATTTTGCCCATATCTCGTTTTGAAAAGTAAATGGCACTAAAGATGCATCTGGTACATCACCCATACGAATGATCACGAGCTTTTTACTTGGCACTACATTGATTAACTGCCCGTTTTTTCCCATGGCTGCAAACATATCATCAGGTGCGTTGGAGGTGATCTCGGCCGGGAAGACTACTTGAGAGCCAGGCGCCATGGAAGATGCTTTTCCATTTAGCCAAGTAAGATAGCCATAGGAAAGATTGCTATTTTGAGAGGTGGTTGTCATTAACGTAATATAGTCTTCCGGAATTAATTGAGTTTGATCCCACTTTCCTTTGTTTAAAAGCAACAAGCCAAAACGAGCCATTGATCGGGGTGTACTAAAAAAAACATTGTTCAGATCGATCTTTAAATAACTTCCGTCCATCCCAATTTTGGTCAATAACTGCTCACTTAAATAGGCATTCAGGGTTTTGCCAGTAGCATTTGCAATGACTCCATCCAGGAGAGTATAGGGTGCGTTATGATAGGCCCAGCGTGTTCCGGGATCTGCTTTATAGATCAAACAGGCTTTATCCGTGCAGTCCTTATTGGCAACACCATCGTCTAAGCCGGTAGTCATCGTAAGCTGATGACGCACTGTAATACCCACGCCAAGGAAATCTGATGTCTTAGCGTCAAAGTTTATTTTTCCCTGACTATTGGCAATACCCACTATCGCTGAGGTGAGCGTTTTTCCCGCAGAAGCCCAATACCAGTTACTAGTGACTGAGAAATCAGCAGTAGAGTTGAGTTGTCTACCCATGTATTCTTCAATGACAATTTTGCCATCTTTCAAAACAATGAACGCCCGTGAGTCGGAAGTTTGCAGAAAACTCTTCAGATTTTCCCAGTTAGCTCCGGGAGGAGGAAAGTATAATGACTTTACTGGCGCAACCGCATCATTTTTGCTACAGGATAAAAGAACTAATAAAGTTGCTGAAAGAAAATAGAAGAGCTTCATTGGAAACAAATTTTGACTTAGACTAAAGCAAACGTCAAACGTTTAAGTTCGTTTATCTGCTAAGGTTAACTTTTCTTAATATTGTTTAACCCAGATTTTGCAGCTGGCTGCTAAATCTGCCCGGAGGGCTGAAGAAAGCTCAAAAAGAGCCTTTCAGGGCTAACCTTGACCAAAATGCCATGCATTCTGCGTCAACCTCAGGCAAATTTTGCTACTGCAAAATCTGGGTTATCTCCCCCCGCTACAAAGAAGTGTTGGTGGGAAGGTTGTAATAATCCGACTCCGAGGCTTTAAACTCGATGGCCGGCTTGCCGTTGATCAAATTGGCGCGGTAGGCTGGAGTGTTGACTCCCGCACCTGTTGCGGTGCAAGCACCATTTACAGAAAATGGAACCGTTATTGCAGCACTAGAAGCATAATTTGAGGAGACCTGAATAGTGGCGGAGCCTGCATTTTCCAACGCATTGGAAACGGCCTGGGTAAACAGAACAACAGGTCTTACGCAAGCAACTGTTGCAACAGCTCCATCGGCAATAGTAACACCGGTTACTTGATTGGAAGCATCAATCCGATATAATGTAGCACGTGATGTAAAATCACCATCGGCATCTACCATCAACTAATAAGTGGTGTATTGGGAAGGAAGTGCAGGAAACTTAGTGGGGTCAATGTTAAAAGTAACCGTTCCCAATGAACCACCCGAAGCATCAAATTTCCACTCTCTGCCCACACGTTGGATTTTTGAATTTGGCTGATGGAATTTCTGTGGTTGACCAAGCCGTTAAACTTGTATTGTCATGGCCAAAAAGCAAATACTCTCCATTATCCAGTTTACTGGGAGGTGCTACGCCAAGGGTAGCGCCAGAATACGCTGAACTATGGATATCAGAAACACCGGCTCTACCAATACCCGCGACCTCAAATTTGTGGGTAGACTCAAATAAATATTTGCCTGTCGGTATGCTTACACCATACTTTGAAGATAAACAGTTTTCTACAATGTTGCGTTGAGCCGTATTTAAGACTGTATTATAAAGAATGATCTCTGACATTGTTCCATCAAAGTAATTCGACCCTACATTTCGTGCGATCCACGGTGTGGCAGAAAATGATACCGTGTTGGAGCCAGTGCTAAAGAGGACAGATCCATCAAGTCTATTTGCCCAATTGCCCGCAGCGCTCCTAACATTATAAATTCTCAGTTGGTTGAGAGGCGGAGCCGCAATATTGTTTTTGTAGAGTTAGTCCCAAATTCATCACAGATAGTTCTATCCACCCATGGCTAATGTGTGTTGGTGCTGTTGCCCAAGCGCCACAAACCACTTTGAGCAGCTGCGGGGGGGGTAGTTATTGATTTTTGAAACCAAGAAAATCTCACCTTGGGTAAGTGCCGCAAGGCTGGAAAACGTATAATATTGATTTGTTCCATTAAAGTTGATCGCAGGAAGACCTCCTGAGCCGTTTAGAACATAGGTTGGGCCATTTACACCGGTAGCGTTATTTGAGTTGCCGGATTGATCTGTCCAAGTACGTACCGGATCGCCATTAGTAAAGCCGGTGAGTCGATCTACCCTCAGCCAAAACCGATTAGTAGCCAAGCTTCCAACACCGGCAGGGCCGGTTTGGGCAAAACCAACTTTCGCTAGGGATAGTAGCCACAAGAACTTAAACCAACTTTAAAATGCCATCGGAGTTCTTTTATTTGATATAGACAAAAAATAAAAATACAGCTTTTTTCAAAGATTGTGTACGCCTGTTTTTTCAATTGTAATTTTGGCACATCCGCTCATTGCCACTTCAATATAATCTATGCAAAGTGCCAATTTACGTTAAGTACTTTTTGTCCCTTATTTTGGAGCAGAAATTAGGCGGAAGAAATTTGACCTTATGTCAATAAATAATCTTAGTATTCCCTGCCGCGACTTTCCGCAAAAAAATCTAACAACAGCATGAGCGCTGATTGTATGACAAGACCGAGCCCCACTCCTTTCCACATGGTAGCACTTTTGAAGTAGAAAAGAAGCGCGAGGCCGATTAAGACCAAGACGATTTCAATCCAGCGATAAAAAACGAAGTTATTCATCACTATTTTCATCCTAGGGATTTCTTCTGTCTGAATTCGTGTTTTGTCGATCTGAATCATTTGATTCACACGAGCAATATCTTTTGAGCTGCGTAAGTAAACCGAGCCGCCAACCGTAATTTGGATGAGGGCTATCGCAATTAATGGGTAGGCAATTCCATTGTAAAAGGGCTGTTTTAGTTTTGCAAAAAAGTAAACAGCAAGAGTAATTGCAACCAGGCCGACAAGGACAAACAAAAAGCTTTCGGCTTTTTCAGCGCCAAAGTATTTTTCTACTGGATTCATGATTCGTCATTTGTTAAAAAAGGTACCTAAAATTATTTTTTTAGCGCGTAATAGGTCCACAGAGCACCCAACAAATCAGCGCTGCCAATGCCGGCCAGCACAATGGTTTCGTCAAAATAGAAGGTGAAGATTACCGTCACGAAAAAAGATTACTTGGATCACCTACTTCCATCTGCCTTTTATTTTTCATCATCGTCAAGGTCATTTACAAGGAATCCGTTGGTCGCGAATTTGAAGGTCAATCTGCGGGACCTCATTTGTCAAATTTAGTCCACAGGGTACTTCTTCCTAAAAACCGCATTCCCATTACATACCCTTTCAAAAACATCTTTCCGTCTTTCTGCAGCGTAGCAAAACAAGTATAGGTTTTACCGTTGTCGGGGTCATAAATAGCTCCGTTTTTCCATTCCTTGTTTTCGGTGTCCCACTCAAGATGGTGAAGTATGCGAAGGTTAAGAATTCGCGTATTTTTTAATTTTGCATCCGGATTGTGAATGTCTTTGCGGGGTGCGGTTCCGTCATCATTTTCGTCCTTTTTGATCCACACGATGGTACCGTGAAACTTGCCGCCTTCTTCGTGAATTTCGATGCGACTTCTCTTTTCTTCGTCCCACCAGGTTCCGACAATTCCATTCTTGGTTTGCCCCCAACCCAATGTGGTGACAAGAACGCAGGCAAGCGATAGATTCATTTTCAGTGTGCTGAATTTGTTTGTGTGCTTCATTGTTAGTTTAATTTTGGTGATTTATTGATTTACGAGTGATGTCAGATTTTATAACTTGCCCGGCTGACGCCAAAAAATAACCTGGCCGGTAAAAGACGTTTTAAAGTCAGCAGTAAGGCTGCTGGTGACGCTATAGTATAACCTAATTTGGAGGACGTATCGTTACTGGCTTTAAAAATAGTCCTAGCTACTTCGATAGGGTCGGCACCTTTTGCGCCCGCTTGCCTATTTACTTTTTCGCATTTTGCGACAAAGGCATCATAATCTTGGGTGTAGTTTGGTTTCCTAAATGCTTGGCTTCTTCCATAAAATTCAGTTTTGATTGCTCCCGGTTCAATCAATTTCAGTTTGATGTTAAACTGCGCCACTTCTTATTGCAAAGATTCAGTAAATCCTTCTACCGCCCATTTAGTAGCATGATAGCTGCTGAATAATGGGAAAGCTAATCGACCACCCATACTAGCTATTTGCACAATCGTACCACTTTTTTGGTTACGCATAATTTTAATGGCCTCGCGCGTTACGCGCGTCAGACCAAACACATTGGGATCAAACTGTTTTTCGATGAATTCATTGCTCATCGATTCGAACACGCCATCCGCACCAAAGCCGGCATTGTTTACCACCACATCAATTTTGGAAAAGTCTTTTTGAATTTCTTGTAAAGTTTGCTCAACACTAGCTGGTTGGGTTACATCCAGCGCGTAGAGCTTTACATTGGGCAGGTTTTTTAACTCCTTTTCCTTTTCGGGCGACCTCATGGTGCCCGCTACCTGCCATCCTTGTTGCTGAAAATAAATGGCCGCAGGCTTGCCAATTCCTGATGAACCACCTGTGATCACAACTGTTTTCATGGTTTTTTATATTTTGTTTGTTGAATTACGGTCTTCTGTTGAGTTGAAAAAATTTAAGCTTTGATACTGTTCCAGGCCATCTCAAATAATTCTTCCTTTAGTTGGGATGTTATTTTTAACGTTTCATTGTAATGCAGTTTTACACTTTCATTGATCGGTCCCATCAACTGACTGAGTAACAATTGCACCGGCAGTTGCTTGATTAGCCCCAGCATTATGCCACTGCTCAAGAAATCTTCCAATGGTTTTAGAAGTTGGTCACTTTGTTGAATTGTTTTTTTGGTGAGATAACTTGTGTGGGTATACTGCTCAATAAATTTCAACCGCTCGGGTTCAGCCAAACTAATGTTCACGTAGTTCATCCAAAGTTTTTTAAATGCAATAAGAAAGGGGTCGGTGGCGTCAAACACTTCAAGCATTTTTAACGTCTTGTTTTTCTTTAGGTGATAATACAACTCATTGATGAGCACCCCTTTGTTTTTAAAATAGATATAGAGCGTACCTGTGGCCAGGTTGGCGGCTTTGGCCACATCTGCCATTTTTAGTCCATTGAAGCCGGTTTCCAATACAAGTTTGAGGGTAGCCTCATAGATTACTTCAATCTTGTTTTCATCCCTTGGTCTTGACATAGAGCAAATATAAGTGAATATATATTCATTTAATGAGAATTTTTAAGGTGTCTAGCCGAAAGTGGTTGAACAATCTGCGAAAAAGTCTGTAAATTGCCCACATATATTGTCCCGATGGAAAACGAAGTTGAACTAAGCCAGCTTAAGGAATACATCGCAAAGTTTGTCGAGTATTCTGACGACCAGTTCAGCGTTTTTCTGCAAAGCCAAAAAAAGAGGTTGATTCCGAAAGGCGGTCTCTTAATGGAAGCTGGGCAGGTATGCGATTACGTTGCCTTTATCAACAAGGGTTATTTCAGGGCCTTCTGCATAGTCAACAACGCGGATGTTACTTACAATTTTTCATTTGAGGGTAATTTTTTTGGTGACTATCCGAGCTTCCTTTCGCGAAAACCCTCCAACGAAAACCACCAAGCATTAGTTGACTCTGAAGTATTAACCATTTCGTTTGCAGATATGCAGCGTGCTTATCGTGAAAACCCAGCAACGGAAAAATTTGGAAGATTAATTGCAGAATTTATTATCTTAGGTATTGCCGAGCGAAATCGATCGATGTTATTTATGAGCCCCGAAGAACGCTATTTAAACCTGATGAAAACACGACCAAAAGTAATGGCCAATATTCCTCAACATTATATTGCATCCTATCTTGGCATACAGCCTGAGTCGCTAAGCCGGATCAGGAAACGGCTGGCTACGGCAAAACGCATCTAGCAAGCCGCTTGTTAAGTGCCAACCAGGCAAATGGTTTTCCGTTGCCAGAACCCAAGTGTAAGTTGTTCTACCAGAAACGAAGCGACAAGGGTTCTACTTATTTTTGGCGGTGCTGGCCAAAAGTAAGGAGTTTGACTAGGAAGAAAAGAAACTGGTTCCCGTGCGCTTAGCTCTTTACGATCACTCAGCGTGCTCGCCATCACAAGGATAAAATCAATCGAGCTTTGATAGAGCAACATTTCTTGTTCGGCCTTCGCTTCGAAAGAACTACCAAGGCCAGCCATCCAAATCATTGCTTTTAACCTCCAACCGGCAATTTTTTTTGTAGAACCCGCCCCCAGCGAAGAAAGGCATATAAATTTTTTTGCGCCACTGTGCGTGATAGCGCGAATGATGTTGGCTGTTCCCAGACTCAACACGTCTGTTTTTCTTCCATCTCTGCCCAGCGCAGAAACAACAGCATCGTTTCCTTGCATCGCGTTGAAAATGTCTGGATAATGTAACACGTCTCCTTTCAAAATCTCTAACGCTGGATGATGCTGCCACTCGCGAAGTTTCTCGGGATGGCGAACCAACACGGTTACCTCGAATCCCTGCGTTAATGCTTTTTCCAATACTAGCTTACCGGTTCTACCAGTTGCTCCTAAGATTAATACCGATTTAATACCCATTCCCTTTTTGAATTTTTGACTGAATAATTTTCTTTCGTAATAGGGGACTTGTAGTAACTGGGTGACTCCTTTTTTAAGAGTTCAAAGTTGATCCATGCTTTTTCAAACAGAAGCAAATACGATTCACTTGGCTTTTTCATGTGGCTTTCATTTTTTGTTGACACAAAATTGGAAAGAGGACGTAGTTTCCCCCGTTGATCTTGGTTAAGAACTGACAAGTCCTACCTTTTATTAACCTAAATCAATTCAAATTTTCTTGGATGAAAAATCAGATATGTATTTCAATCTCCGTTAAACCCAAATTTTGCAGTAGCAAAATTTGCCTGCGGTTGACGCAAAATGCATGGCATTTTGGTCAAGGTTAATCCTGAAAATACTGACGGTACCGTCAGTACTCTTCAGCCCTCCGGGCAGATTTTGCAGCCAACTGCAAAAACTGGATTAAATTGATCTGGGTTAATTAAGGTCAGCGAATCTCCAATCTTAACTTGGATCAATGGAAAAAAGGAGTTTTGCCACACACCTTTGCTTCGTTAAAAACAAAAAACATATGAAAACACAACTCACAAAAAAAACAGTATCGCTAGCTATTGCTGTTGGCTTATTCGCGTTGATGATAACAATATCATCATTCGCCCAAAAAACACAAACCCTGCGTGGCAAAGTGATTGACGAGGTAAGCCAAGCCCCTCTCATCGGTGTAACCGTGCAAGTGATTGGAAATTTTGAAACCTTGCTTGGTGCCTCTACTGATGTTGATGGCAACTTCGAAATCAAAGCTGTACCACTCGGTAGACAAACAATCAAGATCAGCTACGTAGGGTACGAAGAGCAAGTGATTCCCAACGTAGTGGTCACAGCCGGAAAAGAAGTAATCTTAAATGTATCACTCAGGGAGGGTATTGCCCAGTTAAATGAAGTAGTTATTACTGCCAATACAAAGGATGACAAGACAGCAACCAACAATGACCTTGCAGTAGTTAGTTCTCGTTCCTTTAACGTAGATGACACCAAACGCTATGCGGGTGCGCTGGGTGATCCGTCACGCATGGCTGCCAACTTTGCAGGTGTTGGCGGAGGCAATGACTCACGCAATGATATCGTGGTTCGTGGAAATTCTCCTACCGGTATGTTGTGGCAATTGGAAGGGCTCAACATTCCTAACCCCAATCACTTCGGAGCTCTTAACAGCACCGGTGGACCAGTGAGCATGCTCAACAATAACAACCTGGACAAGTCGGACTTCATTACTAGCGCTTTTCCTGCCCAGTATGGGAATGCGATCGCTGGGGCTTTTGATATTCGCCTTAAAGAAGGCAACAATCAGCGTTTAGAAAAAGTCGCGCAGGTTGGTTTCGCTGGTTTCGAATTCGGATTGGAAGGACCTTTTTCTAAAAAAAGTAAAAGCTCTTTTATCATCAACTACCGGTATTCCACTCTTGGATTATTTCAAACATTGGGAATAGAATTTGGTACAGGCGGCAACACGCCTAACTATCAGGATCTCAATTACAAATTTACTTTTCCAACAAAAAACAACGGCAAAGTATCGGTGTTCGGAATTTTAGGAACTAGTTCTATTGATCTGCTAGGTAGTAAGATTGAAAAAACCGAGTTACAAAAGCCTAACAACACTGACCTGTATGGAACTGAAAATCGAGATGTATATCCCCGTTATGGAACGACTATCAATGGAATCAGTTATGAGAAGAATTTATCTAAAAAAACATTTGCAAAATTTACGCTCGGCTATAGCAGTACGAACGAAAATTTCACTTCTGATTCGCTTACGCGAAATACAGGGTTAGATGTGGTTGGGCGATTCAGAAGAGGCGAGGGAAAATTCAATACAGGGAAAGCTTCATTTGTTTTCTTCACTCGCACAAAATTCAATGCAAAAAACTCGCTTACTTCTGGTATTTACATCGATCACAACCAATTTGATTTATTCAACCGCGACACTTATGCGAATGTAAACAAGGATTCGATTCGTGTAAACATCAACGATAACAATGTATTAAGTCAAGCCTATACACAATGGAAGCATCGTTTCGACAATCATTTTTCGTTCTCTGTTGGGGCGCACTTACAAAACTATAGCCTAAACAGCCAAACCGTAGTTGAGCCGCGCGCCAATGTTAGTTACCAAATCAATGGACGTCAATCATTAAGTATCGGATACGGTCTACACCATCAGGCGCCATCTGTTTATACGTCTTATGTACAGACAAAAACACCTAGTGGAATTGTGTATAGTAACAAAGCCCTTGATTTTATACAAAGCAATCACTACGTAATTACCTACGATTGGAATTTGACCGACAATTTACGTTTGAAAGCAGAGGGTTACTATCAAGAACTTTCCAATGTTCCGGTTGAGAGAACTGCCTCTAGCTTCTCTGCAATCAACACAGGCGTAAGCTTTGGTCCATCTGACAGAGACTATTTGGTAAACAAAGGAACAGGTACAAACTATGGAGTTGAACTTACGCTAGAGCGCTTCTTCAACAAAGGCTATTATTTCCTTATCACTACTTCCTTGTTCGACTCGAAATATAAAGGCAGCGATGGCATCGAACGAAATACTGCTTACAACACGCAACATGTTGTCAATGCACTAGCAGGAAAAGAGTTTAGGGTGGGTAAAAACAGAAACTTCCTGAGCCTAAATCTAAAAGTAACTTCTATTGGGGGCCGCTATTTAACGCCTCTTAACTTCACGGCATCTCAGCAACAAGGGCAAGCCGTCTATAATGAAAGCAAAGCGTTTAGCGACAAACAAAATGGCTACTTCCGAACTGACTTTAGAATTGCCTATCGTAAAGAATACAAGAAGAGTACACTTGAGATTGCCCTTGATTTCGCACCAATTCAATCGTCAACGAATATCAACAAGGATTCTTCCCTGTGCCGTTAGTCAGATATACATTCTAGAAATAGAAACCTCCAAAGACTGCCGAACATCGGCAGTCTTTACTTACACCGCCAATCCAATAAAACCAAAGTTCAATATCAACACCATAGCTGTTGTAATGTTGTGCTAACTTAAACTCACCTTTCCAGAATTTTAAATTTGAAAAATGAAGAAAATAGATAACAAAACCACAGCGTTCCTTTTCATCACTTATGCTGTTTTCGTAATCGCGGCATACAGTATTCTTGCCGCAGTTTTTGAATTTCCTGAAATTCTTAGGAGGCCAATTGGTGAACGATTTGCATTATTTCATCTACATGAAAGCATCATAATACCCACTTATTATGTCTTCGCATTAACGGGTGTTCTACAAATCTTTTTTTCAATCTATCTTTTTAAAATCAATAATACCACCAGCTCAAACGGACTATCCAGCTTGATCTTTGGTGTGTTAGCTGGACTGTGTCAAACAATTGGATTCATCAGATGGGTTGTAGCAATTCCTTATTTAGCTTCGATTAGCGCAACAACAGATGTAAGTACTTTTGAAGGCTTGCTCAATGCCTATTTTGGTATGAGCATAGGAGAACATCTAGGAAGCTTGTTCCTAGCCATATGGTTGGGCTACACTTTTCTTTCCATGCGCGAGACGAACTTGTTCGACAACCGCTTGTCTCTGTTGGCGCTCATTAGCGGAATATTAATGTTACCGATTGCTTTCGAACCCTTGGGTGCAGCTTTCTCGGTATTTGCATTTTTAACTGTTCCCGTATTCGGACTAGTGACTACTTGGATGCTATTAATGGCATATTCTCTGCTAAAGGGAAAAGAAGAAACAATAAAAATTAGCTCAACCGTGTGGATTATCGCATTCATTTTTTGGTTCGTGAATGTTATCCCTGCTTTTTTGTAAACAATGTTACCAAATCTTAAAACTAGTGTCAGCCTGTGGTTCTCAAGAGATTCATTTTAGAGGCCGATTTCGTGGGTTGAGGATTATAGGCTGCCTGGTTTTTCGTACATCCAGTGATAGGAAAAAATTAGGAACTCTGGCCATTGTTAAATATTGTCTTTTTGGTTCTAACACCACAGTAGGAGTAGCAAGGTCGCAATGCAAAGGATTCGTCAGTTTACTTACTCAATTCAAATCCGAATAGTATTCTGGGTTTATTGACACGTTAAAAGTTAGCGGGTTACACTAAAAAAAGAAGTAAGTTTACTGGGTATTTCGGCATCGGCCTGAAAACCCAACATGACTATTACTTCCATTTCTACGTTAAGGAACCTGCTCATTCTATTTCTTGTTTTTGCGGGTTTGCATTATGCGCAGGATTTCCTAATGCCATTGGCAATTGCGGGGGTTTTTGCTACACTCTTTTTGCCACTGACGATGTGGCTGGAGTTAAAGAAATTTCCAAGGGGTTTGGCTGTATTTATCTGTTTACTAGTGTTGCTGCTGGTGGTTGGTGTAATCGGTGCACTGCTGGGTTGGCAAATATCAGAACTCATTAAAGACATTGCACTGATCAAACAAAAGGGAAGTGAAGTCATCAATCAACTTCAACAATTTATTCTCAATCATTTTGGCATTTCCATCGAGCAGCAATCGCAAGTGTTCATAGGGCAACAATTGTATTACACCGACATCATTCAGCGATTTGCCGGTTCCGTGACCTCTATCCTCATAAATTTTGTCTTAATACTGGCCTACATTTTCTGCTTGCTTTACTACCGAGGTCACATCAAACAATTTGTTCTCAAACTAACCGTAGCCGCACATCGAACGGAGATGAATGAAGTACTTCACACTGCCTCGCGCGTTTCACAGCAGTACTTGATCGGAATCGCAAAAATGATTGTTTTATTGTGGATCATGTATTTCATTGGATTCTCCATTGCCGGTGTGAACAATGTCTTGTTTTTCGCCATCCTCTGCGGATTGTTAGAAATCATTCCATACATCGGAAATATCACAGGTACTACGTTGACAGTGCTAGTGGCTGGTATCCAAGGTGCAAGTCCGTCCGTATTGCTTGGCATTGTTATTTCTTATGCATTGATACAACTCTTTCAAGGATGGATTTTGGAACCGATTATCGTTGGCCCGCAAGTAAGGATTAATTCGTTTACCACCATTATTGCCTTAGTAATTGGAGAACTTGTGTGGGGCATTCCCGGGATCTTTCTGGCAATACCACTAGTGGCCATGTTCAAGATAGTGTGCGATCATAATCAATCGCTCAAACCTTATGGATTTTTTATTGGGGTAGTTGCATCCAAAAAAAGAGAACATGAAATAACTCGAAAGGTTAGAAGTTGGTTTAGATTGAGGAGACATAAGAAAGATACCTAACCATTGTCAAATTGAAGCTCATTATAACTTCTTAATTTCTAATAATTCCCCTTAAAACAGCTAGGTCCTTATCCCAGGGAAATCGCTTTTAAGAAATTTTCAGATAACAAAATGATTGTGAAGTATTTGGAGCAAGGGCAGTGATATTGTATTTTTGATTCATCAAAATGAGTTACGTGAAAAAAA
>VYLZ01000325.1_pt1 | contig 20754 bp, 20 predicted proteins | sample 5115361 | NCBI WGS metagenome assembly VYLZ01 (sample SAMN12291805, study PRJNA351875) | freshwater metagenome | isolation source: freshwater lake | place: USA: Michigan, Sixteen Lake | collected 2013-08-07 | reverse complement strand
CCCAACCCCCAACCCCCAACCCCCACCGAAAAACTTTTTCAGCAGACCCTATCTAGTTGTCCACTTGTGGATAGCTCTGCAAGCGTTTTGGTCTTTCAACCAAGATTCGGGTATGCCCTACCCTATCCGCCTTACGGCTTCCCCACTTCCCCACTTCCCCACTTCCCCACTTCCCCACTTCCCCACTTCCCCACTTCCCCACTTCCCACTCTGCCATAACTACTCCTACATACTTTGTGCTTTTTGTCAAAAAAACTTTTTCTTTGCAATAAAACTACACAAAAAAAAGATCATCGTTGTGGGTTAAATTGACTCATTTACCCGTTTTAATGAGGATTACCTTCTAGGTGTGGCAAGGGTTTCAACCGTTGCTGCCCAAAAAAGCACGGAATAGCCCATTATGAAATTCAGCAAAATCGCTGTAACCATTGTAACATCGTTGTTAAATAAAAATCTTTCTCAATTAATTCTTAAGAATTTGTAAATATTGCGGAATGTTAATTTAAATATTCTCAAGTTTTTGGAGTCAATAAATAATTTTTGCTTATCTTTGTCGAACATTGGGTGAGAAGTCAGTATTCAGGAGATAGGGTGTTGGGGTGTTAGGGTTTTAGTGGAAATTCCCCCACTTCCCCACTTCCCCACTTCCCCACTTCCCCACTTCCCCAATGCCCAATCAAGGCTGGATTTATCGAGATAAAATTAGCAAAAATCAGGCAGGATTAAGCTTATTAGCTTACTATACGGGCAAATATTGCCATTCTAGCCCAGAAGAATGGCTCGATCGCATTTTATCGGCAGCAATTCTAGTCAACGGTCGTCCCGCTTGCCCCGATACAGTCTTGGAAATCGGGCAGCAATTGACCTATCAGCGCCCACCGTGGACAGAACCGGATGTGCCGCTCTTTTTTGAGGTACTCTACGAGGATGCCGAGGTGTTAGTGGTGGCGAAACCTTCGGGATTACCGGTGTTAGCGGGGGGTGGATTTCTCGAACATACTCTTATCCATTTGGTACATCAGCATTATCCCGATGTCACTCCCTATCCGATTCATCGTCTTGGTCGCGGCACTTCGGGCATAGTCTTAATGGCTAAATCAAAGCCCGCTAGAGCTAAATTGAGTCAACAGATGCGGGAGGGGAAAATTACTAAAATATATCGAGCTTTAGTGGGTCAGGGCGACATACCAGATAATTTTACTATTAATCAAGCGATCGGGAAAATCGCCCATCCCATTTTAGGCCATGTTTACGGTGCGCTCACAGATGGGTTATCGGCCCGCAGTGATGGTCGAGTCTTAAAAAAACATCCCGATAGTACCCTATTAGAAGTAAGAATTTTTACGGGCAGACCCCATCAAATTCGCATTCATCTGGCCTTTTTTGGCTATCCTTTAATCGGTGATCCATTGTATGGTCTGGGGGGATTACCGCGACCGGATGCAGTCCCGGGAGATTGTGGTTATTATCTCCATGCCAATCAAATCGTTTTTAATCATCCCAGTACAGGCAGAACAATCCCTATTTCCTGTCAGCCGCCACCAGAATTAGTGGATAGGGAAAATCTGGAAATCTAGCCATATTTTCACCCCCCCCAAACCTGATCGCCAGCGATCACTAAAAGACCACTTCGGTAATCACACCCTCAATCGCCCCGAAGCGAGAGCGAGAACCTAAGACAATTCGATACAATATTGTCAACAAGCATTAAGCGATTTAAACTATCGATCGAAGGTAAAAGTCCCGAAGTTATCGAAATCTAGGGGGAGACAAAAACAAGCATGGGTAGAGTAGTAGGCATTGATCTAGGGACAACTAACTCCGTCGTCGCCGTGATGGAAGGCGGAAAGCCAGTGGTCATCGCCAACTCGGAGGGCATGAGAACCACCCCTTCTGTGATCGGTTTTAATAAAGATGGGGAGTTAGTGGTCGGTCAAATGGCCCGGCGACAAGGGGTACTCAATCCCCAAAACACCTACTATGGAGTCAAACGCTACATAGGTCGTCGCTACTCGGAATTAAACCCCGAATCGAAGCGCGTCCCCTACACCATCCGCCGGGATGAGATGGGCAATATCAAAATTAAATGCCCCCGTCTGCAAAAAGAATTCGCCCCCGAAGAAATTTCCGCCCTAATTTTACGCCGATTAGCCGAAGAAGCCAGCCGTTATCTGGGGGAAGAAGTTACCGGGGCCGTAATCACCGTCCCCGCCTATTTTAACGACTCCCAACGTCAAGCCACCCGGGATGCGGGCCGAATTGCGGGGTTAGAAGTGCTGCGGATTCTCAACGAACCCACCGCCGCCGCCCTGGCCTACGGTCTCGATGAACAGGAAAGCAAGAAAATCCTCGTTTTTGACCTGGGAGGCGGTACTTTTGATGTTTCTATCTTGGAAGTGGGTGACGGCGTTTTTGAGGTGAAAGCCACCAGTGGCGACACCCAATTAGGCGGAAATGATTTCGATAAAAGAATCGTCGATTGGTTAGCCAATCAATTTTTGGAACAGGAAGGCGTGGAGCTGCGCCAAGACCGGCAAGCCCTACAAAGACTCACAGAAGCGGCAGAAAAAGCCAAAATAGAACTGTCTGGGGTCAGCGTCACCGATATTAATCTGCCCTTTATCATCGCCACGGAAGACGGACCCAAACACATCGAAACTCGCCTGAGTCGGGCCCAATTTGAGGAATTATGCGGTGATTTAATCAGTCGTCTCCGTCGTCCTCTCAAACGCGCCCTTTCTGATGCCGGTTTGTCCCCCGTCCAACTAGACGAAGTGGTACTGGTGGGCGGCGGCACGCGGATGCCGGTGGTTAAGGATTTGGTGCGGAGTTTTATCGATAGGGAACCCAATCAAAATGTTAACCCTGATGAGGTTGTAGCGGTCGGGGCGGCTATTCAAGCGGGAATTTTGGGCGGCGAGGTCAAAGACGTGCTGCTCCTCGATGTTACCCCTTTATCCTTGGGTTTAGAAACCATCGGCGGTGTGATGAAAAAGTTAATCCCCCGCAATACCACTATTCCCGTCCGCAGAGCTGACCTTTTTTCCACTTCCGAAAATAATCAAACTGTGGTGGAAATCCACGTTTTGCAGGGGGAAAGGGAAATGGCCAGCGATAATAAATCCTTGGGACGTTTTAAATTAACCGGTATCCCCCCCGCACCCCGGGGTATTCCCCAAGTGCAGGTGTCCCTCGATATGGATGCTAACGGTATTCTACAAGTCACCGCTAGGGATAAAATGACCGGACGGGAGCAAAGTGTCACCATTCAAGGCGCTTCTACCCTCAGCGAAGGGGAAATTAACCGCATGATCGGCGATGCTGCCCGATTTGCCCAAGCAGATCGTACCCGTCGCGAAAAGGTCGATAAACGCAATCGCGCCCGCTCTCTGGTGGATCAAGCCCAACGACGCTTAAAAGATGTTACTCTCGATTTTGGTAATGAGTTTACCCGTTCCTATCGTCGTCAAATTGAGTCTTTGAGTACGGAAATTATCGACGCTTTGGAGAAAAATGATGACCGTCGCCTTGATCGCGCCCAGGCGGATCTACAGGATGTTATCTATGAATTAAATCGCGAGGTACGGCTACAATACGACGAGGAAGACGAGGGCTTTTTTAGTGCTATTCGCAAGACTTTTACCGGGGATAAGGAAGATGATCTTCCCTCCGAACCGCGCCGCGATCGTTATCGCCAGGATTATCGTCCCAGTACACCGGGTTATCAAAGTGATTATCGACCCAATTATTCGGCTAATCAAGATAGTTATCGCCCCCGCAATCAGGACAATTACTACAATGGCCGCGATAGCGATTGGCAAAGTCCCCCCCGTTCGGAGGAAAAAAGTTATAACAATAGTAAAAGTAACCGCAGCGGCGGCAATCGTTCCCGCAATGTTCCCCCCCAAAATAACTGGGATGATGACGATGATGATTGGTTTTAATCAGTGATCAGTAAACAGTGATCAGTAAACAGTAAACAGTAATCAGTAAACAGTAATCAGTAAAAAGACAGTGGGAAACTACTATTTAATACTGCTCGCTTAATACATACTGCTCACTTAGAACTCAAATCTGATAACTGATAACTGATAACTGATAACTGATAACTGATAACTGATAACTGATAACTGATAACTGATAACTGATAACTGATGACTGATAACTGAATATATGCCACAATTAGTTGATTATTATGATGTTTTAGGAGTATCTCGCACGGCTACCGGTGACGAGATCAAAAAGGCTTTTCGACGACTGGCGCGTCAATATCATCCTGATGTTAATCCGGGGGATAAATCGGCCGAAGAAAAGTTTAAAGATATTAATGAAGCTTACGATGTTCTCTCCGATGAAGAAAAACGGGTTGAGTATAATCGTTCCTTGACGGGGATTAAGCGCCGCGGGATACGTCCGGGGGAAAAAGCGAATAGTAACGGTAATGGAAAAATCCCCCGTACAGAACAGGATTTATGGAAGTTTAGAGATTTTAATAACCTTAATACTAAGCGCGCTAAAATTGCCTCCTCTCCCCGTTTAACTCGTCGAGATGTGGAGGCGAAATTGACTTTACCTTTGGAGAAAGCTTATCAAGGTGGCAGACAAAGAATTCGTCTGGAAGATGGTAGATCAATAGAGGTTGATATGCCGGCAGCCATGATCGATGGGCAGAAAATTCGTCTCAAAGGTCAGGGTATTGAAGGGGGTGATTTATATTTAAAAATAACTATCGCTAGGCATCCTTTTTTTAGGATTCAAGGTTCTGATATTGTCTGTCAAGTACCGATTACTCCTAGCGAGGCAATTGTGGGCGGTTTTGTGGAAATTCCTACCATTGACGGTTTAGTTAAAATGATGATTCCTAAGGGAGTAAAAAGTGGTCAAAGATTACGTTTGGCTAACAAAGGTTATCCCACTTCCCAAGGAGAAAGGGGCGATCAATTAGTGGAAATTATATTAGTTAATCCTCCCAATCCTAGCCCTGAAGAATTAGAACTTTATCAAAAAATACGGGCGATCGAAACTTTTAATCCTCGTCAAGGTTTATAAAGATTATGCTAGGTGGGTTACGGCAAATTTGAAATTTTTTGTCAAAAACATAACTTGTCCTCGCCTAACCCACCCTACACCTTAATCCCGCTTGATTATGACCAATATAATTGACACAATTAAACCTTTTTATCCTCTAGCTTTCAAGGCTATTCGGGGCAATTTAGAGGGAACACAAAGACAATTATTAAATACTCTGCAAAAAATCGATCGCTCGCGAGGCGGATTTTGGGGACAATGGTTAATCTCACAATTATCAGAATCCCTCAGTTTTAGCGATTCTCGCCTATCTCAAAGCCTCTGGGGGTTAAATTTACCCAATCCTGTCGGATTAGCGGCAGGATTCGATAAAGACGGTTTAGGGGCAGGACTTTGGCATAGTTTCGGCTTTGGTTTTGCCGAGGTGGGTGCTGTCACCCTAGAAGGGCAACCGGGCAACCCAAAACCGAGATTATTCCGTTTACCAGAAGATTTGGCTGGATTAAACCGTATGGGGGCAAATAACTGTGGTGCGCCAGTTCTAGCGGCAACCCTCCAACAATCTTGGCAACGACAACCCCGACAGATTCCCATCGGCATTAACCTCTGTAAATCGAAAAATACGCCCCTAGAAAAGGCCCCGGAGGACTATTTAGGCAGTTTTCGCTATTTATTCCCCCATGCTGATTATTTTGTCGTTAATGTTAGTTCTCCCAATACTCCCGGTTTACGTTCCCTGCAAAGTGGTGAACAACTCGATAAAATCCTCGACATTTTACAAACAGAAAATCAAGGCAGAAAACCCCTATTAGTGAAAATTTCTCCCGATTTAGAATGGGAAGATATCAGAACAATTATTGACTTAGCTGTCGCCTATCAATTAGCGGGAATTGTCGCTACTAATACCACCACTAAACGCACGGGATTAAAAACCACAATTCTGCCTGAAACTGGTAAACCAATCACTGAAGAAGCAGGGGGAATTAGTGGCAAACCTTTGCGGGAACGTTCCACGGAAGTAATCCGTTTTATCTATCGGCAAACCCAAGGCAATTTACCAATAATTGGAGTGGGAGGCATTTTTTCTCTCGATGATGCTTGGGAAAAAATTACCGCCGGTGCCAGTTTATTACAGATTTATACCGGTTGGTTATATCAGGGTCCTTGGCTAGTATCAAATATTTTACAAGGATTAACAGAAAAATTAGAGGCCAATGGGTTAACTAATATTAATCAAGCGGTGGGAATTAATAATAGACCTCTGGAAAAAATCAAAAATCTTCCCTTAGGGAAAGAGTCACGGGGCAGTATTAAGGAGTCAGAATAAGCAAAAGAAAGACATTGTTTACTAGGCTCGATGATTAAATGATACTAAATCCGTTGAGTATAGGTAACATATCAGGACAGGCAAAAGGCAACAGGCAAGAGGCAAAAGGGTGAATAAATAATCAGTTTTTAATAACCAGATTTAGTATGACTATTGTTAATAGAAAGAATCTAGGTCGTGAGCATCCAGCTTTTTTACAATTGTTTGCATAAATATTAATAATTATGACAAAGCATCAGTTCTTAAAGAGTTTTTATTCTGGGCTTATCAATCCCTTAATAAAAGCCTTCTAATCTCAAGAGAGAACGTTTTGTTTCCTTGAGATTAGAGGAATAAAAAATTAATGATTGCTTCACATTCTAACCGCAAAAATGTTCTAGCGGCAACTCTGCTAACAGTGGGAATTTCCCTGATAAACGTACCGACGGTTTTAGCGCAAGCTCATACTAATACAGGCGGACCGCAGGTGACAGGATTGAATGGTTATAAATATACGCCCCTATTTACAGTGGGTGAAACCATCAACAATTACACTCCCATCGGTATTCTGGATGGAATTGGCGTTATCGATCTAGGAAATGGGACGATTCGTGCCTTGGTCAACCACGAAGTTAGAAATAACCAAGGAGCCTCTTATACCCTGAATCCGGGTACTGCTAACCAGCTTTCCGTGAGAGGAGCAAGAATCAGTTACTTTGACATCGACACCAGTAGTCGTCAAATTATCGGTTCTGGATTAGCCTTCGATAAAATCTACGATCGCTCTTACAATCTAATCACCAGTACCAGTCAATTTGAACTCGCTCCCACCATTGGAGGTTTAGATCGTTTTTGTTCTGGTGCCGCTTTCGGTCGTTATTCCTTCGGTCAAGGGATCGGTTTTGAAGATAATATCTACTTTGCTGGAGAAGAAACCAGCAACGGGACTCAATGGGTTCTCGATCCTAGCAATTTCGATATCTGGGCTGCCCCAGAAATGGGTCGCGGTGCTTGGGAAAATTGGACAGAAATTGATACAGGTAGAAGTGATCGCATTGCGATGATCGGGGGTGATGATACCGAGTCCGCGCCTCTCTATCTCTACATTGGGGAGAAAAACGGGGTCGGAGACGGTAGTTTTCTCGATCGCAATGGTCTCAAACAGGGCAAACTGTATGTTTGGGTAGGCGATGAAGGTGTCGATCCCCGGGACTTTGCCGGTACTGGTAACACCAGCGCTGGACGATGGGTAGAAGTGGTGAACGAGGGAAATGGGGTTGGTTTTCTCAACGGTTTTGCCACCGATAGCAATCTTCGCGCCCAAGCGGACGCTTTAGGAGCTTTTTCCTTCTCCCGTCCGGAAGATGTCTCGACTAATCCCAGTGATGGTTCCCAAATTGTTCTTGCTTCCACCGGACGCAGTTCTTTATTCAATGGGGCCGATAGCTGGGGAACTATTTATATCTTCGATAATAATCTGGTTTTCGATCAAAACGGCAATCTCGACACCGCTGCTTCTAGCGTCAGCGCTCGCATTCTCTACGATGGTAATGATGCGGGTGGCGGTCAATTTAGCGGTCCCGATTTTGGGGTGAGAAGTCCCGATAACCTCGATTGGTCCGATGACGGTACTATCTATATCCAAGAAGACCGTTCTTTCTCTGATTTCGGTCAACCCTCTGGAGAAGAAGCCTCGATTTGGCGACTTGATGCCACCACTGGACAAGCGACACGAGTAGGTCAGATCGATCGTAGTGCTAGTTTACCGGGGGGTCAAACCGACAGCAGCCCCAATGATTTAGGTAACTGGGAAACTTCGGGGATTTTGGATATTACTGAATTCTTTCCCAGTGCTCGACCGGGAGAAAAAATTCTGATTCTCGACGTGCAGGCCCACAGTGTGCGAAATGGCAGCATCGGCGGTCCTAATAATCTTGTCGAAGGTGGTCAATTAGGTTTATTAACTGTCCAAACCCCGGAACCGACTCTCCTCTTTGGTTTAGGTTTCTTTGGTTTATCTGCCTTGGCATTAAAACGGAAACAAGGCTAAAACGATAATTTCTTGTATTTTAGGGGGTTGAAAAAATTCAGCCCCTATTTTTTATCGTTTTTGGCTCTCTTGGACATTGGGTGAAAAATGTTCACAATGTCACATTATGGGCGCAAGCTTTGCGTCCCTACTGCCGCGCGTGGTATGATTTGTAGGGGTGTATAGCGTACGCCTTTTCTTCGATAAGATTTGCTGATCACCATAACTCCAAGAGAGCCTCATTTTTCATAATACCTCTTGCGTAATTAATTTTTGAGGGTTCAAAAACGGCAAAAATAAGGATTAAATTGCATAAAATCTGTAAATAAACCATTTAATTGATTATTATTCATTCTTGATTCTCCTGACGACCGACTCCTAACCCTAATCAACCTCAGCAATTTTTGATTTTTATAAGAGGTCTAATATAGGTTCATAATAACCTTATTTTTTCAAAAGACTGAACTTTTCAACCCTATCTAGGAAATTATTATGATTCCGATAGCTTTTTAAGCATCAGAGTTAACAGCAGTAATTTTAATATTTTAAAATAAATATATTTGAAATAAATGCACCAATTCAGCAAGAATACTTTTTGATCTCAACTATTTTCCAATAACAGGAATTTTTCTTGTCTGTATTTCTGCATACTTAGTAATCAGAAATTCATCAAGAATCAAAGATTCTATGATTCTATTTTGTCTATCTCATGTCCAGTTTCATGATAAAATTAGCCTTTTATGGTATTCATATCAACAATATTTGATCATTCTAAGCTGTACTGTATTTAAACTGCGTATTGGATATTTTAGTACAAAAGAGCAAACTACCTCCCCCCGCTCCCCTACAGTCTTAACGAGTAAATTAGATAGTCAACAGCTTAGTACCTCCAGAAGCTATAATAATAATTAAAGCTTACTAAAGATTAACCAATTCTCTAGAAGAACTTTTTAACCAAACCACAATTCTATGTCAAAAAAATCATTTTTACCCGGTTGTTTAGTCGTCTTAGGACTAACAGCAGTAACCGCAGGAGGTGTCTATCTTTATCTACGAGGACAACTACCTTGGCAAAGATTCACCCCCTTAGAATCGGCAAAAGTTATCCCAGAAACTGCCTTTGCTAGTAGTTTTGTCTCCACGGATGCAAAAGCTTGGTCAGTGTTAGCTAAATATGGTACACCTGAATCACGAACTGCGGTTAGTCAAGGACTAGAAGAATTACAAAAAAATATCTTCACCGATAAGATTGATTATCAACGGGATATCGAACCTTGGATCGGTAGTATCAGCTTTGCTTTTCTTCCGGCAACTAAACCGGGGGAATCGGGAATCTTAACAGTTATCGGGATCAAAGATAAAATTAAAGCGTCGGAATTCGAGAAAAAACTAGGACAACAAGTTAATCGCAAAACTAGCACCAGTGACTACAAAGATATTAAAATTACTGCTATAGATTGGCAGGATAACACCACCATTTATACTGCCGTTGCGGGGGATTTTTTGTTGATATCCTACGATAAAAAGGTGTTAGAATCGGCGATCGATACCTACCGAGGACAGCCATCTTTTAGCAGTAAACCAGAAGTGAGAAAACTGCTTTCCCAATCCCTCAACCTACCCAATACCCTAGCGACAATTTATATCGATGATTATGCCGGAATCTTGGGAGCAGATGCTAATTTATCCCCCCAAAGTCGGCAAGAATTAGCAAAAATTCAAGATATTGTCGCGGGAGTGGGTGTCACCGATACGGGATTACAATTACAAATGGTGGCTAAACTTGCTCCTGAAACTATTTCTACCCTACCTTCCCCTAGCAGAAATCAAGTTTTAAATTATTTCCCCGGAGATACCATCGCAGTCTGGAGCGGTAATAATCTTAAACAGGGATGGGAAGAGGTAGAAAAACAGTCCCAAACTAACCCAGAATTACAAGTTTTTCTGCGTCAGATCCGTGAGAATTTTCAGATGGCAACCCTTGACGCGGATAAAGAAGTTTTTAACTGGATGGATCGAGAATTTGCTTTCGGAATTATCCCCAACCAGCAAGCGGTGGGAGGGTTAGGTTTTGGGGGAATGATGATCTGGCAAACCGGCGATCATAAAGCGGCAAAAACTACCCTCGAGAAGTTAAATCAATTGGTAAAAACTGTTCCTGTTATCACCATAAAAAACAGTCAAATTTCCGGTGAAGATGTGACTGAATGGAAAGCGGAAGAACAAGCGATTTTAACCTATGCTTGGCCTAATAATGATACCTTAAAAATGACCGTCGGAATTCCCTATCAACCCCAACCGAATCAACCGATTAGCCAAAGTGAGAATTTCCGAGCATCTACCGCTAATCTACCCAAGAATAATCTCGGTTATTTCTTCATCGATGTGGAGCAAATTATCGCTAAAGCGGGAGGAATTAATAATCTTCCTGCCACGGAATTAACCCCGGAAACAAAAGCCTTTTTAGAATCGGTACGCGGGATCGGAATTACTGCCACTATGCCTGATAAAACCACCAGTAAAATTGATGTTTTATTTTCCCTGAAACAAACTCCCTAAAAAGTAACCGACTAGATAAAGCGATCCACAGAGAATTATCTGACTATCGGCAGATTCTTGGATGGCTTTTTTTAGTCCTAAAAATACATCGGAACAAGTCTCTAGGTGAGATAATTTTGGACAAATTGAAGCCGCTAATTCCGCTAAGGTTTCAGGATTGGCACTGCTATGATCTGGCACAGGAACTAAATATAAACTATCGCCTTTTCTTAATAAAGCTTGGAATATTTCCCTATGATCTTTGGTCGATAAAATTCCCATCACCCAGATAATTTTTGGGGCTTTTAAACTATCTACATACTGCCTTAAACCAATAGCAGCAGCAGGATTATGAGCGCCATCTATTAAGATTTCTCGCTGACACCAATTAACGGTTTGTAACCGTCCTAACCAGCGAGTTTTTGCCATTCCTTCTTGCACGACTTCATCGCTAATTTGCCAACCTTGCTGACGTAAAATATTAACAACAGCGATCGCTATAGCAGAATTAGTTAATTGAAAATCTCCCGCTAAGGATAAAGGATATTCTAACCCTTGATATTTAGCGCGATTATCGGCAATTTTTTCGGCAGCTTCTACCCATACCGTCGGACAATTTAACAGCTTGATTCTCTCCCTAACTACCCCCTGCGCTGATTCCGGTAATTGTCCGATAACTGCCGGACAATTCGCTTTTAATATCCCCGCTTTCTCCCCGGCAATATCCGCAACCGTGGGACCTAAATTTTGCCAATGTTCCCGACTAATAGAAGTGATGACAGTCACTAAAGGTTGAGCGCAGACATTAGTCGCATCTAATCTTCCTCCTAAACCCACTTCCATCACGGCAATATCCACCTTTTCCTGAGCAAAATACAGCCAAGCAGCGGCAGTAATTACCTCAAATTGAGTAGGACTTTCCTGCTGGGGATCGATACGCGATTGTATATACTTAAGCAGGTTTTCTAAAGTCGCAGTTTCAATATTTTCGCCATTAATAGAGATTCTTTCCGTCCAATGAATTAAATGGGGAGAAATATAACGTCCGACTTTGTAACCAGCAGTGCTGAGAATAGAGGATAGATAGGCACAAACTGAACCTTTGCCATTAGTTCCCGTGACATGAATAATCATCGGAATTTTATCTTGGGGATTGCCTAAAATCTCCAGCAGATTTTTTATTCTTTCTAAACCGAGATTAACCCCAAAACGCTGAAAAGATTGCAGTAAAGAATCGATAGTCATGGTCGGTAAACTATAAATAAAGGAATCTGGGTAGGAGCATCGATCCTACCCGCACGGATGACCCTTTCTGTGGGTGGCAATGTCTAAAGTTTGACTAAAATGCTCGGTTCTTTTTGGATCGGTAAAACATCAAGAGAGTCAATATTAGCGCAGTATTTTAAATCTTCTTGACAGTGGAGACGCAAGAGGCGCTGACCGTGACTACAACTGTGGAACATTCCTAAAAGATCATTTTGCCATTGACGATAAAGAGCGATCGAGGCAATAACCTCATCATTCCCGATCGCCATTTGCCCCGATTGTTCTTGTAGCGCATCGGCGATCGCTCCAGCACAGGCCGTATCTTCCAGAGAATAACCCCCTTCCCAACCAGAGCCAACAATCCAGACGGTATCGGGCTGCTTATCCAATAGGTAATTAACGGCAGCTTGCCGATTGATCATGGCCGCAGTGATCACGATCGGGGATTCTTCCACTCTTTGCAGAGCGCGAGTGCCGTTAGTGGTGCTGATAAACAGACGACGACCTTTCATTAAATCAGGGGTACAATCGAGGGGAGAATTGCCCAGATCGCAGCCTTCCACTTTCGCGCCACCTCTTTCTCCTGCCCGGAGACGTTTTTCCGGTTGCCAGCTATCACTCACCTGCATCAGGGTTTTCAGATCGCTAAAAGTTTGCACTGCTTCCGCACCGGCATTGAGGGCAGTGGCGATCGTGGTTGTCGCTCTTAAAACATCGATAACGACGGCGCAATCGGGTAGAGTATGGACGGGGGTAAGTTCGGGAGTATGATAAATGAAAACCTGCACGAGTTATACCAAGTAAAAAGTAAAAGGGGAAATAAGCTCAACATACCGCCGCTCGGCGTCGCGCTGGCAGAAGAAAGACAAGGCCGATTTTATCACGATGGATGTCAGCTAGTTAAGCTGTTCGTAATTCAAATTGCTTGTTGAGATCAGGCAAGGGGGGCTAATCTCAGAATAAGCGGTTTAAATACGTCTTAGCTTATCACTTGAAATGCCCACGCGGATCACAAAATTGGCCAATTGTCAATAGGGTTTGAGCTGCTCTCACCCTGTCGCTCGTCATGACTAAGTAGCTGGTTATAATTAAATTAAAAATCGATTTTAGGTTCGATCCCCCCTGCCCCCCTTGATAAGGGGGGTGCCGATAGGCGGGGGGATCCCCCTTGATAAGGGGGTGTCGATCCCCCCTGCCCCCCTTGATAAGGGGGGTGCCGATAGGCGGGGGGATCCCCCTTGATAAGGGGGACATCTGATAATTTTTAACGCCTACTTACTTAAATGTTATAATTAATAATTATTATGCCTGCTAACTTCAAAATTCATGTCTGCTAAAGATCGTTTTCATGGTGCAGTGAGAAAAGGATTAGAAAAAGAGGGTTGGATCATTACGGATGACCCTTTAAGGATTGAAGTGGGTGATGTAGAAATGTATGTCGATTTAGGAGCAGAGCAACTGATAGCCGCAGAAAAAGACAATGAAAAGATAGCCGTTGAAATTAAAAGTTTTATCGGTAAATCCAGTATTTCAGAATTTCATACTGCTATTGGACAATTCTTTAATTATCGTGTTGCTTTAGAAGAAAAAGAACCTAAAAGACAGTTATATTTAGCTGTTCCTTTAGATATTTATTATAGTTTTTTTGAATTGCGATTTATTCAAACTGTCGTTAAACGATTTCAAATTTACCTGCTTATTTATGATCCGATTGGGGAGGTAATTGTCGCATGGAAAAATTAGAACAATATCGTCACTATGTCAAGCAAGTCATTACTGAATATTCTCAGCTAGGTTCATCTAAAGATCCGATTGAACAACAATTGATTTTTGATACAGTTGGCGATCACTATCAATTGATGTATGTTGGCTGGAAAAATAGACGAAGATATCATGGTTGTGTTTTGCATCTCGATATTAAAAAAGGTAAAATCTGGATACAACATGATGGCACTGAGGTAGGAATTGCCAATGAATTAGTTAATTTAGGCGTTCCTAAAGAAGATATTGTTTTAGCCTTTCATGAACCCCTAGTCAGAGAATATACAGGGTTTGCGGTGGGTTAATCTTAATCCGAGAAAAGCGCCAAACTCACCTAACCTAATCATAGCTTAGGCGACAAACAGGATCAGCAAGAGACTTCGATTTTTTTACCTTGCTGATCTCTGTATTTCTTTGTTAACAAAACTTAACAATTATCGCCAAAATTTTGCTTGCTTTTCTCGGCAGATTTTGGGATAATATTTTTAAAAGATTTTATTCATAATGGAAATCTATGTGTCTAAAAAAATTTTGCACAGATTCCCATTATAAGAAAAGCATAGCGCAAGTCGCCGGCAAAGTCAAGTCCTTTCCCATTAATTATGGGTTGGCTGAAAAAGTAAGGGCGATCGCCGGTTAAGATACAAGGTTTTTGAGCCACCAGCTTGAAAATCTTGCAGCTGCTTGGCCAAACAGGCCGCCAAACCCCTTACCTCGTCTATATTTCACATTTATTCAGCCAACCCTACCTAAATCTCTGCTGAAGGTGGAGATCAAAGGCTGTTTTAAACTAATGCTTTACTGCGATCGTTAGAAGTATCCCCAAAAATTGCCCCTCGTCGAATCAAATCCTGTTTTTGTTCGGGAGTGATACCCGTTGCATTGGTAAAGATAGCGTTTTCAACTTCCGCCCTACTCAGGTCAGCCCCACTCAGGTTAGCCCCACTCAGGATAGCCCCACTCAGGATAGCCCCTCTCAGGATAGCCCCTCTCAGGATAGCCACACTCAGGTTAGCCCCACTCAGGTTAGCTAATTAAACCAGTTCAAAATTTTGTTCCAAATAGATGATATAGATGTTGTAAATTTATTCCAAATATTATCAAATTTATCCCAAATGTTTTCATCTGTAATAGGTACTGGTCGTTCTTTTGGAGGTTGTTGAGTGAGTTTATCCCAATCTGTTGGAGGTGGTGTTTTACCCGTGTCAAATTTATGCCAAGCACTTGATGAATTGGTTTCAAATTTTGTCCAGGGATCTGAAGATGTTGGTTTTTTTGGACTGGTTTGAGATGGCTTTTGAACGTTTTTATTTGCTGAAAAATCCCATCCTTTATCTGAGGGAGAAAGGTAGGCAGGAGGGTATAGAGAGTATGGGGATGGAACAGCCCCTCTCAGGATAGCCCCACTCAGGTCAGCCCCACTCAGGTCAGCATCACTCAGGATAGCCCCTCTCAGGTCAGCATCACTCAGGTTAGCCCCTCTCAGGTCAGCATCACTCAGGTTAGCCCCACTCAGGTTAGCCTTTCTCAGGTCAGCCCCACTCAGGTCAGCCACACTCAGGTTAGCCCCTCTCAGGTCAGCATCACTCAGGTCAGCCACACTCAGGTTAGCCCCTCTCAGGTCAGCATCACTCAGGTTAGCCCCTCTCAGGTTAGCCACACTCAGGTTAGCCCCTCTCAGGTTAGCCCCTCTCAGGTCAGCATCACTCAGGTTAGCCCCTCTCAGGTTAGCCACACTCAGGTTAGCCCCTCTCAGGTCAGCATCACTCAGGTTAGCCCCTCTCAGGATAGCCTCTCTCAGGAAAGCCCCACTTAAATCAACTTGTTGTAGAGTTGTCTTATCGATTGTTCCCTCTCGAATTGCCTTAATTAATTCGGCTTTTTCAATAACTTTTGCATCTGTAGTGAACTCTGCTTTTTTGACGATAATTTCGGGTATATCGTCTGATTTAAGTTCATTGAGAAGGGCTTGCAATTCCCCCGATTGATGTAAATCTGCTAGGCGCTGTAGTCCATCTTCTGAACCTTCTAAAAATAGCCGAATACTGCCTTTAAGTTTCATAATAGGCTTGATCGTGTTGTCTCTGGCAATTTTTTGAATAAGGTTGTTAATCTTATCAATTGTCTCTGGTGTCAGGTCGTCTATATCTACCTCAATAACTAATTCAAGAACTCTATCCGATTGCTGAGGTTGAGGTTTATTGTTATGATCAAATGTCTGAGAATTATCTCTATACCTTGCCAAAGCAGTAATCAGATTACTCTTTCCAATCTTTTCATCTGTTTGCGCTGACAAGATTTTAAATAAACTAGAAGCCGCATTCTTGATTGACTGTTCTTCTGTCCTAATTTCTTTTGCTAGATAAGCATAGGTTTTATCATCAAAAATACCTTTTAATATTTTTGTCTCCACGTCCGTTAATCCCTTGTTTGTATGCTTTTTTTTCAGATCATTAACCAGTCTTTCTAATTCAAACCAAGAAAGGGTTTCAATTTCAGTCATTTTTAGTTCATTCATTATCATTATTTTTATAGGTAACAGGACTTAAGATTACTTTTCAGTACCCTGTCAGGTTACTTGATAGTACCTAAAAAAAGTACCATTTTTAGGACTTTTGAGTAACGACAAATAATCAATTTTTTTTTAATCTAAAGATAGTTCACCTCCTAAATAAAAGGATTGATGATTATGTATAAATATTGGTTAAAGTACAGAGAAGACCTTGTCAGTCTTGCCAAAATTACCAGCACGATAATTGCGATCGCATCATTTTTAGGCTTCTCTTTGCCAGAGAAATTTCCACCTACCCCCTGCCAACCGACGGCAATTGTTGAAACCACAGAAGTTAGCACTAACAATTAGTCAAAGCGCAAAATTCGCCTAACCTAATCATAGGTTAACCGACAATCAAGCAGACAAACAAGATCGGCAAGAGATTTCCATTTTTTTACCTTGCTGATCTCTGCATTTCTTGATTAACAAAACTTAACAATTAGGGGCGAAATTTTGCTTGCTTTTGTCGGCAGATTTTGAGATAATATTTTTAAAAGATTTTATTCATAATAATAACCTGTGCGTTTTTAAAAATTTTGCACGGATTCCCATTATAAGAAAAGCATAGCGCAAGTCGCCGGCAAAGTCAAGTCTTTTCCCATTACTTATGGGTGCGAATTTCCCGGAATCAAAAAAGGGGGTTAATGGTGAGTCAGACCAAATATAGGTTACACTTCATCTTTAAATGGGAAACGCTGTCATTCTTTGTAGGGAATATGACTAGACAAACCGCTAATCTCGGACAAACAGGAATTTCCGTCAGTGCCTTAGGAATTGGGACTTGGGCATGGGGAGATAAACTATTCTGGAACTATGGCAAGGAATACGGAGCTAGTCAGGTAGAGGCGGCCTTTAAAGCGGCAGTAGAGGCAGGAATCACCTTTTTTGACACTGCCGAAGTCTATGGACTGGGGGAATCGGAACGACTCTTAGGAAAATTTACTCAAGAGACTGATATTCCCATCGATATTGCCAGTAAGTTTGCCCCCGTACCGTGGCGATTTGGGGCGAATGCCGTTCATAATGCCATTACAGAGAGCTTAAACCGTCTAAAAACCGATAAAATTACCCTTTACCAAGTACATTGGCCCTTCACCTTCCTGATTAGCCAAGAAACCCTAATGAATGCCCTAGCGGAAGAAGTAAAACGAGGCCGTATTGCTGCAGTGGGCGTAAGTAATTATTCCGCCGAGCAAATGCGTCAAGCAAGCCAGATTTTGGCGAAAAAAGAGGTTCCCTTAGCGGTCAATCAGGTGCAGTATTCGCTTTTGTATCGCAAAATAGAAACTAAGGCAATTTTAGCCACAGCCAAGGAATTAGGTGTCACCATCCTTGCCTACAGCCCCCTCGCTCAAGGACTACTGACGGGTAAATATAGCCCAGAAAGCCAGAATTTGCCCGATGGAGCCAGAAAAGTTGACTCGCGGTTCAAAAAAGAAGGTTTGGAGAAAATAGCCCCAATTTTAAGGGTACTGCAAGAATTGGGCGCAAAATACCAAAAAACCCCCGCACAAGTGGCCCTCAATTGGTTAATCGCCCAAGGGGATGTGATTCCCATTCCGGGGGCAAAAACTGCGGCCCAAGCGAGGGAAAATGCTGGGGCGTTAGGATGGAGTTTAGAAGCGCGAGAGGTGACGCAATTAGAACAGATGAGCCGACCTTGGCTGTAAAAATCAAAACTTTTGATTTTTGATCACCATTCTGGAAAAAGTCTCTAACTTTTTGGTGATCAAGATCAAAACAGGCTACAATCTTTAGATACTACTGTACTACTTAAGAAAACTGGGACAAAATTAATGGCGACAACGACAAGTAATCCTGATCGAGATAAAGCCTTAGGCTTAGTCTTAAATCAAATCGAGCGCAACTTTGGCAAAGGTTCGATTATGCGTTTGGGAGACGCGACCCGGATGCGGGTAGAAACCGTGCCTAGTGGTGCTTTAACCCTAGATATGGCTTTGGGTGGCGGCCTACCGAAAGGCCGCATCGTCGAAATTTACGGGCCAGAAAGTTCTGGAAAAACCACTTTAGCCCTCCATGCGCACGCTTTAGATCCCACCTATTCGGAAGATTTAGGGGTAGATATCAATAATTTACTGGTGGCACAACCGGATACAGGGGAGGCAGCCTTAGAAATAGTTGACCAGTTAGTGCGTTCTTCGGCCGTGGATATCGTTGTCATCGACTCGGTGGCCGCTTTAGTGCCGCGGGCGGAAATTGAAGGGGAAATGGGGGATAATCAGGTGGGTTTGCAGGCCCGTTTGATGAGTAAAGCCCTGCGAAAAATTGCCGGTAATATTGGTAAATCGGGTTGTGTGGTGATTTTCCTCAACCAACTGCGGCAAAAAATCGGTGTTACCTACGGCAATCCTGAAGTGAGTTAAGGTGGCTAAAAATAAAGTCGCGCCTCCTTTCCGGATTGCTGAATTTGATATTATCTTCGGTAAAGGCATTTCCCAAGTGGGTTGTATGCTCGATATCGCCGAACAAACGAACGTAGTTACTCGTAAAGGGGCATGGTATAGCTATAATGGCGAAAATATTGCCCAGGGTCGCGATAATGCCGTTAAATATCTCGAAGAAAAGCCAGAAGTAGCGGCGGAAATTGAGAAGTTATTGCGGGATAAATTAGACATGGGTTCGGTTCCTTTCCCCACGGAACCGGCCGATGAGGACGACGAGGACGATCTGGAGCCAGAAATCTAAAAGAAGACGGTTTTAAGTCTTGGTTATCCCCCGATTTTGGGGGATTTTTTAGCTTCAGAATCGATAGATTTAGCGGCTTCTAACCATGATTGTAAACCTTTTTTAGTCGGTGTTCCTTTAGGGGTAAAAGTCCATAGATCTCGTTTATGTTGGGGTCCATAGCTGATATGAATCGGGCGATTAATTCCGTAAAAATAGAGAGAATCAAAGGGTAATTTTGCGGTTAAAATCCAATCGATCAGGCGATCGCTCGTTAAATCGATAATCCGAAAATCACAGGCTGCCCCCAATCGCTGACAATAATATTGACCTTTTTGATTAATTTCGTGGGCGCAATGTTGATCGCAACTGGGATCGATTCTACCGTTTTTTAAGCCAGTGATTGGGTCTTTTTTTTGGAGAAGTTTTCTCAGATCATTGGAACAAAATCCGTAGGTTAATTGGAATTTTTCTCGACCAAAGTTATCAATAATTGGATCGATAATAAAGTGAGCGAGATTTTGCCAAGCGGTTATCGTTTCAGGATTTTTTGGGTAGGGAGCGATTTGCGCTGCATACTTTTGATAGGTTTGGGAACAGGTAGATAATTCTTCTAGGGTTAAATATTTACCAATTAACATAATCAGTTATCAGTTTTTAGCTATATCCTATCACCCCATTTACCTATTTTGCCAAAGCTGCTTTTTTGCGACCATAATAAACAGCGATAAAAGCGCTGGCATACATCCATAAACTATAGACAATTGCGGGAATGGCTAGATCGGGATTCTTTAATAAACCGGCAGTGATAGCAATAGCTAAAGTGCCGCTTTGAATACCCACTTCAATTGCGATACAAATTCTTTGGGGAATAGTTAATTGAAATAAACGACCACTGAAAAAGCCAATTAGGGAAGCAATCGTATGTAAAATGATCACTGCGATGCCAGCTTGAGCAATGAATAGGGGCAAACGTTCCGATTCTCGGATTATTAATAAGCAGATAATAACTGCTAGAAAAATCACGGCTAAACGATTAGTTATCGGTTCCAGACTTTTGGCCAGTAAAGGGAAGTAATGGCGGATAGTCATACCGATAACCAGGGGTAAAACTATAATCGAAAATATCTGCGCCATAGTAGAACCAATGGGTAAGGAGATGGCGGCACTTTCACCCATAAAATGCTGTAAGCTCAAACTAGCTAAAAAAGGAATGGTGAAAATGGTGATGATGCTGCTAAAAGCGGTTAAAGTAACAGAAAGGGCCACATCTCCCTTAGCTAAATAGGTTAAAATATTGGAGGAAGAACCGCTGGGGCAAATGGCGACAATCATTAAACCGACGGCAATTTCTGGACGGAGAGGTAAGATAGAAGCAATAATAAAACCGACGATCGGTAAGATAATAATTTGATTGACTAAACCGATCAGAACTGCTTTGGGTTGACATCCTCACCGCCGTAAACGGACGGTGATTCCTCACCACGCCACCTTTTTAGAATGGTCGCTGAATGGGGTTGACGCTTCACGGGATGCTGCTTCTTTAACAGAAGTCTTACGCTTTCCGACCCGTCCGTTTAAAGTCTC
>VYLZ01000257.1_pt1 | contig 20818 bp, 17 predicted proteins | sample 5115361 | NCBI WGS metagenome assembly VYLZ01 (sample SAMN12291805, study PRJNA351875) | freshwater metagenome | isolation source: freshwater lake | place: USA: Michigan, Sixteen Lake | collected 2013-08-07 | reverse complement strand
ATCCACGCTCATTTTTGTTTCTCATATCCAAAGATGAATCTTTTTATATTCTCTTCAAGCCCGATGCAGTTATATAATTTTTAACAACTTTGAGTTTTTAGAGGTAGCCTTAAGCAAGTGGATGTAATTTACCGAAGAGTAGATGATGATTTTCTAGAGCCATTGGTATTCACCCAAAAAGTATGCTCGGTGTTCCAGGCCTGTGCTTTGCGTTTCGCTCAGGTAACTTGACCATCATCAACGCGCCCGGTAATGGTGTTGCAGATGACAAGGCTGTCCATCCTTACGTGCCGGAAATGTTTAAGTATTATTTGAACGAAGAGCCCATCTTAAAAACGGTACCTACTTACTCGATGAGCGACCCAGAACATTTTTCATTAGTTTTCTCACAAATCAATAAGACGGTGATCAAGAAGACGAATGAAAGTGGTGGCTACGGCATGCTCATGGGCAACTCGGTGACTGAAAAAGAAGTTGCGGAGTATAAAAAGGAAGTGGAGAAAAATCCTCGTCAGTTTATTGCGCAGCCGATCATTAGTCTTTCTACTGTGCCTTGTTTTATTAATAATAGAATTCAGCCACGTCATGTGGACTTACGCCCTTTTGCCTTGTACGGCCCTCAAGGTATTGAAATTGTGCCAGGTGGCTTAACAAGAGTTGCTTTACACGAGGGCTCATTAGTCGTTAACTCATCGCAGGGTGGTGGTAGTAAAGATACGTGGGTATTAGCCGGATAAACGATGACCGCCAACGTAGAACTAAATTTAGAGTATGTTAAGTAGAGTGGCAGACTCGGTTTTTTGGATGGCTCGGTACTTAGAGCGCACCGACAACGTACTTCGTTTGTTGCGCACCGCAGCACAAAGAGTGAAACAGCAATAGTCGTCACTTCTTATCGTGAAGCTCTTTATCACCTGGTTCTAAACAAAGACCACGATGCTTCGGTATTTACCAACATCGTTCGTGTGCGCGAAAATGCCCGATCGGTGCAAGACTATATTACCAAAGAGCTTTGGCAGTGCCTGAACGACTACTATCATATTGTACGCGACCCTAATACGGAAGACCTACTTCTTCAACAAGATCCGGTAACAGCCCTGGATATGTTGTTGCGCGAAAGCATTATTTTTTATGGTACCGTGGAAGTAACGATGAACCGCGGTGACGGTTATACCTTTCTTAACTTGGGCAAGTACATTGAGCGAGCCCTGCAAAGTTTAGACCTGCTTGAAATGAAATGGGACATTGCCGATGAAGTGACCGAACCCGTTAGCTGGAAATATCTACTCTATGCCTTATCTGGATTTGAATTTCATACGAAATTTTACAGAAATGCACTACAAACAGAAGATGTCATTCACCAGGTTTTATTCAATACTCAGTTCCCCCATTCAGTAAGCTACAGTCTCAGTCAGATTGATCGCTACTTTCAACGATTGACCGTGAACAGAAAAGATAGTGTGGCGGTGCGTGAGTTGATCACCGCGACAAGAAATCAAATTTTAAATTTCAGCCACAAGCTCACCACACTGTATTTTGGTTATACATAACGTAGTTTAGTTGAATGCCCGAATTCTATATCCACCATCGAACTTTGTATAGCTACCCTGAGAAAGTAGTAGACTCTGCAAATCAAATCAAACTTTACCCTTTCAACGACAATCATCAACAGGTAATAAGCCATCAGTTGAAGATCTCCCAACAGCCATCTATTTATACTCTGCAAGACTATTTCAATAACACAACCGGGTTCTTTTCTTTATTGCAGCCTCACCAGGAACTTTCCATCGAAAGTTTTCTTCGAGTGCAAATGAGCAATCCGCTCTACCCACAAAGAGACGCCTCGATTGAAGTTTGGGACAAAATTTTGGCCGAAGACCTACAGCAAAGATTTTTTGACTACTTGCGCCTCGAAATCGCAGAATGTGAAACGGAAGTACGTTCCATCCTAATAACAAGCGAGGATAAACTGATTCATCCGTTAGATTCACTCACTTATTTGTCGAGTTTCATTTATAAAAACTTCACCTACCAAAAAGGCGTGACAAATATCGAAACGCAAGTGGATGAAATCTGGAAACTGAAAGCAGGAGTTTGCCAAGACTTCGCTCACTTGCTTTTGTATATGATGCGCTTGCTGAAAATTCCAGGGCGCTACATCAGTGGATATATTTGCCCGGGCACAAGTGAATGGCGTGGTCAAGGTGCTACACACGCCTGGGTAGAAGCATGGCTACCCGATCTAGGGTGGGTTGGCATCGATCCTACCAATAATTGTCTGGCGGGTGAGCGACATGTACGACTAGGTACAGGACGAAATTTTACAGATACCACTCCTGTTAAAGGAACCAATAAAGGAGCCGAAGAGTACATATTGGAAGTGACCGTACAATTCAGCACTACTGAATTTACAGAACCTCAATTGGCAGGAGTATTACCAATTAACTTGGTAGCCATCGAGCCTGAGATCATGGCGCGCAACTCTTATGTTGCTTACATGCAAATGCAGCAACAGCAATAAAAATTATCCAAGATCATCGGGATAAAGAGAAAAACATCCTCCTTTCCGGCCATCACATTTCTAATACTACCGTGTCATATTTAGAATTATATTTAGCTCACAAATCCAATCCACCATGAACAAAAAAATCTTATTATCTTCTTTGCTGTTCTTTTTCGCACTCTGGAGTTTTGCACAGGAGAGCAAGAAAGAATCGGCTCCAAACACAAAGGCAAACGCACCTGCCGTAGACCTTAACTCCTATTTTAAGCCTGTCAAGTGGCGAAGTATTGGCCCTTTCCGTGGAGGTCGTTCAGTATGCGCAACGGGTGTGGTCGGTGACATCACCACCTACTACATGGGCACGACAGGCGGTGGCCTTTGGAAAACTGAAGACATAGGCCTTACCTGGAAAAACATTTCTGACGGGTTTTTCAAAACCGGATCTGTCGGTGCAATAGCCGTAGCTGAGAGTGATCCGAACGTAGTATATGTTGGAATGGGTGAACATGCAGTACGCGGTGTAATGACAGATCTCTTACTCAACACATCGCTCGGATTGCCATCCATCCACAAGATCCAAATGTAGTTTTCGTGGCCGCGCAGGGCGCTCTTTACAGCAACTCAAAGGAACGCGGTGTTTACAAATCGACCGATGGTGGAACTACCTGGACGAATGTGCTTTTTGTGGATGATAAAACGGGCTGTGTAGAACTATCGATGGATATGAATAATCCACGCATTTTATATGCCGCCATGAATGAATATGGCCGCCTTCCCTGGAAGGTAATCAGTGGAGGCGTTGGAAGCGGGCTTTACAAATCAACCGATGCAGGCGCAACCTGGAAAAAAATTAAAATGGCGATTGCTGTTTGCCGTTCTAACTCTGAGCGTGTATACGCGCTTATAGAAAGTGACTCTGACAAAGAATTAGGCGGCTTATTCGTTTCTACGAATGCAGGCGATAGTTGGAGCCGTATGACAAACGATCATCGACTGCTTCAGCGTGCGTGGTATTATATCGAATTGTTTACTGATCCAAAAGATGAACTAACACTTTACGTAATGAGTGCTCCCGCTCTAAAATCAATTGACGGAGGAAAGACCTGGGAGAATATTTCAAATACTCATGGGGATTATCATAACCTATGGATTAATCCAAACAACCCAAAGAACATGATTATTTCTGACGATGGCGGCTCACCCATAACTGTCAATGGCGGAAAAACCTGGTCGACACAAAACAACATGCCCACTGCGCAATTCTATCGCATCAATGTGGACAACGGGTTTCCCTATAGAATTTATGGCGGTCAGCAAGATAACAGTTCGGTTTCTATTGCTAATCGAGAATTTGGAAGTGGTGGAATCTCAACATCCAGTTGGACTTCTTCTGCCGGTGGCGAGAGTGCTTTCCTTGCGTTTGATCCAAACAATCCAAGTTACGTGATGGGCGGAAGTTATCAAGGAACTATTGATCTACTAGATGTGAAAGCCAAAGCGAGCACGAATGTCATGGCGGCACCCATTGAATATTTAGGACGCGATGCCAAAGACATGAAGTATCGATACAATTGGAATGCCCCGATAATCTGGTCCAAGCACGAACCAAATGCCTTTTACCATGGCTCTCAGTTGTTACTAAAAACAACTGACATGGGAATCACCTGGAAAGAGGTGTCACCTGATTTAACCCGCAACGAAAAATCGAAGCAGGGAAAGCCTGGTGTACCCTACACGAATGAAGCCGTTGGTGCCGAGAATTATGGAACTTTGAGTTATGTTATTGAGTCTCCCCATGAAAAGGGTGTTTTCTACACTGGCAGTGATGATGGACTTGTGCATCTCACTAAAGATGGTGGCACTAGCTGGCAGAACATAACCCCACAGGGCTTGCAGGAATGTTTGATCAATGCCATTGAAGTTTCTCCTTTCGATGGCGCTACTGCTTACATCGCTACCACTAGATATAAATTCAACGATCATACTCCGGGTCTTTATAAAACAACCGATTATGGAAAGACTTGGGTGAAAATTAACAATGGAATTCCCAACAATGCTTTTACGAGAGTAGTGCGCGAAGACGACAAACGAAGAGATTTACTTTTTGCAGGCACTGAGTTAGGTGTTTTCGTTTCGTGGAACGGTGGAAAAGATTGGGCACCCTTTCAGTTAAACCTGCCAGTTACTCCGATCACCGATTTAAAAATTCATCAGGGCGATTTGATTGCCGCTACATCGGGAAGGTCGTTCTGGATTTTAGATGACCTAAGCTTGGTACGTCAGTATAAAGGAGGAGAAAGTACATTTGCACTTTTTCAACCTGAACCCACCGTGTTAGCAAGTGCCTACAGCGAATTGGATAAATCGGATCCCGAATTTAATGGAACCAATCCCTACCGCGGAGTAAATCCAGCAACTGGATCTGTTATCTACTACCAATTGCCTGAACTAAAAGAAAACGAACATATCTTATTGGAGATAAAAGATTCAAAAGGCAACTTAGTTCGATCATTCAGTTCGAAAGCAGACACCACTTTTCATCACTATGATGGCGGCCCAAATGCTGACCCCACGCTCACTAAAGCCAAAGGCGTCAATCGTTTTGTGTGGAATCTCCGATATCCAACCATGGTTGGCGTCACAAATGTTTTTGTCGAAAATAGTTTTAGTGGACACAAAGCTTCGCCCGGTAAATACGTTGCTACACTTAAATACAATGATAAAACGGTAAGCACCGAATTAGAAATTTTGTCCAATCCCCTTTACTCAATTACTGCCAAGCACTACGAAGAATATCATCAGCTAATGAGTGCTTTGGAGGCCGAGCAAAATAAAATGAGTAAAATGGTAACATTGCTTTATAACAAGATGGAGCAACTGAATCAATTGCTTGCCAATCTGCCAGCTGAAGAAAAATTTAGTTCTTTACGGGCAAACGGACTGGCCTTGACCAAGCGGATGAAATTGTGGGATGAAGACATGGTTCAACGCAAATCAAAGGCGTATGACGACATGGAAAATTTTCCGAATAAGTTTATCACTAACTATATGTTTATGATCAATCATGCAGAAAGTGATATTCCAAAAGTGACTCAATCGACACTAGACAGGCAGAAAGAGTTGAACGCTGAATGGGCAAATCTTGAAGCACGAGCAAAACAAATTCTTGAAAAGGATTTGCCTGGTTTTAACAAACAACTTTGGGAGGCAGGTATTGGCGCGGTCTGGAGTAAGTAGAAACAATTTAAGCTGCGTAAAAAGGGTTGTCGTTTTTCAATGGCAACCCTTTTTCATTTTAAAGCCATTCTCTCATCTGAGCCCCGGTAAGATTGCCACCACATAAAATAGTTGCTACTTGTTGAGACCGAAAATCGTTCTTGTTCTCGAGAAGCGCGGCAATCCCCACAGCACCAGATGGCTCCACAACTAATCCCGCGTGCTGGTGAAGCAGCTTCATCGCTTGTAGAATCGATTTCTCGCCCACCAATAAAGCATCATCCACTAATCCTTTCATGTCTTCCAAAGCCTGCTCTACCGGAAGGCGAACTCCAATTCCATCTGCGATTGTATCGATATGTTCATAGGAAATCAAGCTGCCCGCCCGCCAAGAATCAACCATGGCAGACGCCCCCTTGGCTTGGACAGCTACTATTTTTGTTTTTGGTGATTTCTCTTTCATTACTCTGGCTACCCCGTTTAGCAAGGCTCCGTTACCTAAAGGCACCAACAATACATCAATGGATAAAAACGTTTTCGTCAATTCAATTGCAATCGTCCCCGCTCCTGCTAAGGTTTCAATGTCTACGCTGTCTTCAACAAAACGAATATTTTTTTGTCGCGAGATCTTCCTCGCCTCCACTTTCGCTGCGTCAAAATCTTCACCAAACAAAATCACGTCCGCACCAAGCAGCCGCATCCGATCTACCTTGAGTGGGTTTGCATTGACCGAGGCATATACGATCAATTTCTTTTTTGCACTTCGGCATGCATAAGCCATCGCCTGTCCAAAATTGCCGGCACTCGCACAAATTAATTGTGTCTCTGCAGCTTTCGATATAAGATAGTCAGCGCCCCGGCCTTTAAAGCTTCGAATTGGGTTTATGGTTTCAACTTTCAATACTAACTCACAATTGAACAAACTACTAAGTGGCTCGCAAATGTATTGCGGAGTATGAATAAATTCGGGTGAAACAACAGCGTGTGCTTCCTCTACTTGAAGGACAGATAAACGATGACTCATCATAAATACTTTTTCATCGTTAGTAATGTATACTGACCTACTTTCTTTTCACCTGATACTGTGTGATACCCTAAGTCCGCATAAAATTTTTCAAGGTAAGCATGTGGACTCAAGGTTAATGTTTCAACGCCCTTTTCAATCGCTAACTTCTCCAATCGCCTCACCACCTCCTGGCCCAACTTCAGCCCACGATATTCTTTGTAAACAGCAATGCGTGAGATAACTCCTGTACTTCCATTTATAGTCAATCGCCCGGATACCACGGGAGCACCTGTCTCTTGGTGATCCCCAAGAATGTGTATGCTGCTGTCGTCTAAGCCATCATCATCGAGTTGATGAGCAATACCTTGTTCGATGGTGAAAACCTTGTACCGCATTTCCTTAACACTTTCCAAGTCTACGGCAGATGATGCAATCTTGAAAATAATCTCATTCATCTTCCAACAGTTTATCCAAAAGCCCTATCAATTTTTCAAATTCTTTGTGGGCATTATTACAAAGTACAATCAAGGTTTTATCCTCATCTAAGTGCCGGATGATTTGAGTTTTATAGCCTGGGTTGTCGCCATTGTGTCTTACGATTCGCTTTCCGTTTGGGCTTGTTCGAATATCCCACCCAAAGCCGTAATAAGAAAGCGAATCATTGTTTAAGCGGGCAGGCGTAAATGCCTCCTCCAGTGTCAGCTGCTTGATAATCCTTTCGGAATACAATGCCCGATCCCAACGCAACAAGTCAGAGCTAGTCGAGCTGATTCGGCCAGGCCCCTTGCGATTGCCCAGCCAAATTGTATAATTCGAAGACGGAAACGAATCAGCTTGAACGTATCGTTGTTCTTCAGCTACGTAAATATGACCCCACGCAAAGTTTTTAATGTTTGTTTTCTCTGGCAAGGTTCGGATGTCAGTGGCATTCATACCTACAGGTCGAAAAATTTTGCTTCGCGATAGTTCAATGAAATCCTCTCCAGAAACCAGTTCGGCAATGCTCGCGAGCAATACGTAACCGGTGTTACTATACTCATACTGTGTACCTGGCTCAAACAACTTAGGTGGATGGTACTTCCTTAAGTATTCAATAATATCATCATTATCGGCTACTTTAGATTTATCCCAATGGGCGTCCATAATCGCTTGATAGTCCGGCAAGCCTGAGGTATGGTTCAATAAATTGCGAATGGTGATGTTGCCATAGTGTAGTTGCCCTAAGTACTTTTCGATTCCATCATCAAAATTGAGTTTGTTTTCCTCTTTCAACTGCATAATGATCATTGCTGTAAACTGCTTGGAAACAGATGCCAACTCAAAAACACTCGCTGTATCGACTTTCTCTTTTGTTACAAAGTTTTGGTAGCCAAAAGCGCGATGATAAATCGGGCGCCCGCCTTTTGCCAATAATACAACACCGCTAAAATCAGGGAATGTCGACATCAATGAATCTGCCCTCGTTGAAAATAGGTTGTCCGCGTGTGTGTGTTTTGCTTTGCACCCGCTGCAAAGAGAACCAACGGCTAAAAATATTACCAATGAATTGACAAGCTGTTTCACTATTTTTGAGTTTTATAGTGAGCCAGAAACCCAACACATTCTTGAAATAAATCTAAATTCCAGCCAATTGCAAGACGCAGCCATTATATCCCACTATTTCCCGGACTTGAGCGAAAAACAAAAAGAACAATTCGCTCAATTGGGTCCCTTGTACAAAGAGTGGAACGAAAAAATCAATGTCATTTCCAGAAAGGATATTGACAACCTATATATCAATCATATTCTCCATTCACTGGCAATTGGCAAAGTCATTCAGTTCAAACCTGGCGCAACCATTCTCGATGTAGTCTTTTCCCGGAATCTGAATTTCATTTGGTAGATTCTATTGGGAAGAAAATCACGGTGGTAAAAGAAATTGCGGGAGCCATAGAATTAGACAATGTTAATGCCGATCAAATACGTGCGGAGCAACTTAAGTTCAAATATGACTTTGTTGTGAGTAGAGCAGTCACACGGATGAAAGAATTTTATGGCTGGATTAACACAAAAATAAAATCCCCTTCAATCCATGATTTAGACAATGGTATCCTTTACTTAAAAGGCGGAGACTTAGAGGAAGAAATGGACGAACTTAAAAAAAGATATAAGTTGTACGACCTTACTGAATTCTTTAAAGAAGATTTTTTTGAAACTAAGAAGATTGTCTATCTCCCGGTTTTTAATTGATGTGTTCTCCCAAATACAAACCTAGGTAGGTGGCTGCCAGACTTTGAATGAGTGTCAGCGTCTCACTACTAAACGTTGAGAAAGTGCTAAAGCCACCGCAAAAGCCGACTGTCCAAAATAAGCGAGCATTCGGGGAGATGATTTGTTTATGGTCTGCTACACCAACCAACGTTCCAAGTACGAAACAAGCAAGGACATTCACAAAAAGAGTTCCGTAGGGGAAATGATGAGAATGAAACGAGGATATCCATTTTCCGAGGGAAAAACGCATCACACTTCCGATTCCTCCGCCAACAAAAATTAGAAGCATCTCGCGCATCGTCAAAATTTAGTATTTACTTTTTCGTTGCATCCAAACCCCGCCCTAAAAAAGGAATGCTCTATGAATTCCTTTTTATCAGTTGTTGCAAAACCTCAAAGGTATGATCCTTCAAACGCTGAACTTGGTCAACCCCATCCAGTACCGGAATCGCATCCCCCACAACGATTTTTATTACTCCGGGTTTAATCCTCAACGTACCTGGTGGCATTAGCGCACCTGCACCAATTACTGCTAAGGGTTGTATTGCCTGTCCGGTATCAACGGCTATCTTGAACGCCCCTTCCTTGAAAGGTTGCATGATTTCTTTTGTCCGATTCTGTGTGCCTTCCGGGAAAATCAAAATATTGATTCCAAGGTTCAGAATTTTCTTTAGATAGCCAAGACTCTTTTTTCTGCTTTCCTGGCTTCCCCTATCTACAACCACACAGGTCGCTCGCGTTACCCACCCAAACACTGGGATTTTCAACAACTCTTTTTTTGCCAATGGCCGAAACTGCCCGCGAATCATCATCGAAATACCCGGCAAATCCAAGAAAGAGGTATGATTGCTCACATAAATAAACGCCTTTCTTTTGGGAATTTTTTCTCGCCCAATCATTTCATATCGAATGAACGTGAGCTTACTAAAGATCCAAGACCAGAGTTTCATGAAAAAATAAGTTACGGCAACAGCCCTTGGTCCGAAAAATGCGGGCAAAACTATACCGGGCAAAAACAACAACATGAAAAAAGAAAAAACAAATAAAACCCAAAAGGAATAGACCTTTATTAAAATCGTTTTCATCAACAATGCTCTGTTACTTTAATTTTTTTAGGCGTGCCATAAAGAAGCCATCAAACCCAGCGGAAGGCAAAACCGTCTTTTGCGCAAGCAATTCAAAGTGCTGGGGTTGATTTTTTAAAAATGTTTCCACCTGTTTTTCATTCTCAGATGGAAATAGACTACAGGTAGAATAAACCATCTCTCCACCTGTTTTCACCATCGAACTATAGTCGGCAAGAATTCGCTGTTGCAACTCTTTTACTTGTTCTATAAAGTCAAGTGACATTTTCCATTTCGCATCTGGGTTTCTTTTCAAAACGCCTAACCCGGAGCATGGAACATCCAATAGTAAACGATCGGCAGAATTTTCCAATCGTTTAATCGTTTTTGACGATTCAATCAATCTTGTCTCCACGTTGGCAACTCCTGCACGTCTTCCTCTCTTCTTTAATTCATCGAGTTTCCACTCCTCAGTATCCAAAGCGATGATGCGTCCTTTGTTTTGCATTAAGGCGGCTAAATGAAGTGTCTTCCCTCCCGCCCCTGCGCACGCATCAATCACGCGCATGATCAATTGCGATCCGCCATCTTGCACTTCAAATAATCCGTCTTTGAATTGCTGTCGGGTAAAAATATTCTGGCGCTCTTCGAGCAACAATGCATCCGGAAAATCAAGCGGTGCATCTGTCAAAATGTTTTCTAGTTCTTCCAATTGCTTTTGAAGCTCTTCTCTTGAAATCTTGATTGTATTAACTCGCAAAACTACTTTAGCCTCTTCATTTAACGCTGCTATCTCCTTTTCCCATTTCGTACCAAGTTCTTTAACCCCCAACTCATCCAGCCAATCAGGAATAGACTCTCTGATCTTCCGGTTCGCTTTCAGCTGTTCATAATTTTCAAGTATTTTCTTTCTGTTCAAACCTTTTAACTCCTCCCAGTCCGGGAAGTCCACTTTATTCCAAAGGCACCAGACCGCCAGTAATTTCCAATAATCATCCTCATCCGCACCTGTGAGTTCGATAAACAGTCTGTACCAACGAACGATATCATAGATCGTTTCAGCAATGAAACGCCTATCACGAGCACCCCACTTCGGATTGCTCTTCAGAATCTTCTCAATAACCTTATCGGCATACTTTTTTTCGGTGAAAATAAGCTCCAAACCATTAACAACCGCCTCACATAAATTTCTATAGAGTTTCACCGTTGGTTTTTTTTGCGGAAATTTAACCATGATTTACCATAATCCCTCACTCCTTTCACTATGAAGCAAATCAAGCTGTCCTTTCTGGCATTATTTATTGCGTTCACCTCCTCAACTGCGCAAGACGATTGGTTTACTAAGGCATTGAAAAAAACAGCTAGTGAAACCAGCGACAAACAAATGGGTAAACTTGACTCGATTGATTTCCAATTTGTCATGTCCGTTAGCGAAGGATCGAGCTTATTTGAAATAGAACAAAAAGGCGAATCTACCAGTAAGATGTTTAAATTCTTAGCGGAAAACCAAACGAATAAAACGAAGACTACGAAAGAAATAGCTCGAGATACTCTCCAATGGGCTATTTCACTTTATGAAATTCGCTCTTATAAATTAGCAGCCGAGGGGTTTACGAACGCTAAGACTTACATGGAAGACAATGAATTGACCAATGAATTGAATTATTTAAGATGCATTACCAGTTTGGGGATCATGTATTTAGTACAAGGCAGAAATAATGATGCCCTCCCCCTTATCAAGTACGCACTTGATCAAAGCAGTCAACTCCTTGGGCAAGCAAGTGCTGCCTACGCTGCTAACTTGAATAGCCAAGCCAAGCTAGATCAACTCAATGGAAAATATAATGAAGCGGAAAAAGAATTTGATGAAACCTTACCAATTGTTGAGAAGATTTTTACCGATAAGAGTATGCAATATGCAATCGTTCTTAACAACAAAGCTATGCTTTATCAGGCCATGGGCAGGTTTGGCGAAGCAGAACAATTGATGAAAAAAGCCATCGCTGCCTCCGAAGCGGCACCGAAAAAAGCTGGCCAAGGAAAAAAGTCGTTTGACAACCGGAAATTTTTGATCAACCTGGCAAACACATTCCAGTTAGGAGGTAATCTTATAGAAGCAGAAAAACAGTTCTTGTTCATTAAAGATGTATTCGAAAAGCGATTATTAGTTGGCCAAAAGGGCAATCCCGAATATGCTAACCTCCTGAATCAATTAGCTATTCTGTATATCCAGATGGGTAAGACAGATCAAGTCGAAAGTCTATTAAAAAAATCGGCCGAAGTCTATATGAAGAATTTTAAAGAAGACAATCCATCTTTCGCCAAAGTGCAAAATGATCTGGGAAACTTTTATAGGATGCAAGGTCGCTATGCGGAAGCTGAACCTGCTCTTATCAAGTCCGTTGATATTCGTCAAAAAGTCTTAGGTGAAAAACATCCTGACTATGTTAAATCAGTAGAAAACTTGGGAATTCTTTATTGGAAGAAAGGCGATTTAGAAAAAGCCTATCCCTTTCTTCACAAATCTGTCGATCAATCGATCGATTTTATCAATAATTACTTCCCCCCAATGAGCGAGACTGAAAAAACAAAGTATTGGGATATCCTTCAACCGCGTTTTCAACGATTTTACAATTACGCTATTGAGTATGCCAGTGCTAACCCCTCTATATGGAAAGATGTGTACGATTATCAAATCTCCACCAAAGCCTTGCTGCTAAACTCTACAAATAAGATTAAAAAATCGATTTTGAATAGCGGTGATCAATCATTGATAAATGAATACGTCTCTTGGATTAGTCAAAAAGAAAACTTGTCGAGGTACTACTCGCTTTCAAAGGAAGAATTGAAACAACAAAAAATAGATCTTCCAGCGTTGGAGAAAACGGCCAATGCAACTGAGCGGTCACTTTCGCAGAAGTCTGCCGATTTTTCAAAAGGCTTCTCAACTGAAAGACAAAGTTTTACCAACGTGGCAGCACTATTGAGCGAAACCGAGGCCCTCGTTGAAATCATTAGAATAAGGACATTCGAAAAAGACTTTATAGATGCAAGTAGATACGTAGCGTTGATTCTCACCAAAAACACTACTCAACCGACCGTAGCAATAATTGATAACGGTAACCAATTAGAAACTCGTTATGCAAAGTACTATAAGAACGCCATTCAACAAAAAACGATTGATGAATTTTCTTACGATCAATTTTGGCTGCGCATAGAGCCATTGCTAATGGGCAAAAAAGCTCTTTATCTATCGCCTGATGGTATTTACAATCAAATTAATCTCAATACGCTAAAGAAAAAGAATGGCGACTACCTGTTGAGTCAATATGACTTAATAACCATTGGTAATTCGAAAGATCTGATTGCCTTGAAACAAAGAAAGCAGGTGGTGGCTAAAAAGGATGCGTTCTTGCTTGGCTTTCCAGATTATGGCGCTGTGGCCGTTCCGTTGCCGGGAACAAAAGTTGAAATTGAGGGAATTAATAAAATACTAATTGCCGCTGGGTACAAAACAACATTACGTCAAGAGAGGTTAGCTTCGGAAGCCACATTGAAAGCGGTAAAAGCACCTACAATTATGCACATCGCCACACATGGATATTTCTTAGCAGATGCTGATTTGCAGGGGGGAGACGCATTGGGTGTTAGTGCAGAGAGCGCAAAGAACAATCCGTTACTTCGGTCGGGCTTAATCTTAGCAGGCGCTCCAAAACAGAGCAATGATGTAGATTTGTCGAGTAACGACAATGGAATACTAACGGCCTACGAAGCAATGAACTTAAATTTAGAAGGAACTGATTTAATTGTGTTGAGTGCCTGCGAAACCGGGCTCGGTGATGTTAGATCTGGCGAAGGTGTGTACGGCTTGCAAAGAGCTTTTATCGTAGCAGGTGCGAGCGCACTTGTAATGAGTCTCTGGAAGGTTGATGATGCCGCCACACAACAATTGATGACTAATTTTTATACGAATTGGACAAAGACCGGAAATAAAGTAAAGGCATTCAAGTTGGCACAGCAACAATTGATGATGAAGTATAAAGAACCCTACTATTGGGGTGCTTTTGTTATGGTGGGAATGTAAAAAAAACCAGACATCGAAGCAGTTGGGTTTAATTCGCAAATCTGGTTAAAACATTTTTCAATCTATTGGCCTTCCAACCCGACCATGCATAAACCCAGATTTTGCAGTAGAACTATCCAGTCGATTTCTTCACTTTGCTTGATGACCGCAATCCTACGGGCTTTGCCCCAGCCGCCTTGCTGGTAGTTTATTTCCGATACCCATAAGCCTTCGCCTATCGCATTCCATTGGGTGATACCATAAATGCTGGCTTATAAATTGGCATACAGCTTACAGGCAATGACGTAGGGGATATTTCTCTGCTCAATGAAATCCAAGACTGTACTGGTACAAAACCCACTATCGGCTCTGAACAACCCTACTGTTTTGTTTTTGAGGATGGCAAATGTGTCTTCTAAAAAATGGATGCAGTTGCTGTTGCACCCTGAATTGCCGATGCGGTTCTAGCAATTGGCCACCATGCGTATGTCATTGACAAAAGCAAACAAGGGATGATGGCTGCCACGGCCAGGCTTCTTGGGGTTGTACCCTTTTTTGCTGCCTTCCTGTTCCCCGTAACGGGTGATCGCACTGCTGTCCATATCCAACGTGTAATTGTCAAATTGGACATGCTCAAAAAACCACGTGTACAGTTCAATGAAAATTTGGTGGTTCATTGATGGTGTAAATTTTTAAACCCAGATTTTGCAGCCAACTGCAAAATCTGCCCAGAGGGCTGAGGAAAGCCCAAAAAGGGCTTTTTCAGGGTTAATCTTGACCAAAATGCTATACATTTTGCGTCAACCGCAAGCAAATTTTGCTACTGCAAAATTTGAGATAAATAAAAAATTTGCAAAATAAAGATAGTATCTTTTGGCAAATCGAGAGTCAAACACTTCGCTAAGAAAGTCACGGGAAATAAGACTAAGAATCTAGCAGTTGATGGAGAATTGTTTTTGCAGCTTCGGTAATCGGTGTTCCTGGTCCAAAAATTCCTGTAACGCCTGCATTGTATAAAAAATCATAATCCTTTTTTGGAATTACACCACCCGCCACCACGCGAATATCCGGGCGTCCAATTTTTCTCAGTGCTGCAATCAACTCCGGCACAAGCGTTTTGTGCCCTGCAGCCAAACTGCTGGCACCCACTACGTGGACATCATTTTCTGCGGCTTGTTTTGCCACTTCCTCTGGTGTTTGAAAGAGCGGCCCGATATCTACGTCAAAACCTAAATCAGCAAAGGCTGTGGCAATGACTTTAGCACCACGATCATGGCCGTCTTGCCCCATCTTGGCCACCAATATGCGCGGTCTTCGTCCATCCAATTCGGCAAACTCATCGGACAACGCTCTCACTGCTGCCAACTCTTCTTTGTTTTTCATTTCATTCGAATATACACCAGAAATAGATTGAATGGTTGCCTTGTAGCGGCCAAACGTCTTCTCCATCGCTGCCGAAATTTCACCGAGTGTTGCGCGATGCCTTGCAGCAACAATGGCAGCTTCTAGCAAATTCCCATCGCCTGTCGAAGTTACCCTCTCTAATTCTTGTAATGCGGAGGCAACGGCTTGCTGATTGCGTTCAAGTTTCAGCTTTTCTAATCTTGCAATTTGTTCCAGTCGTACCGCTGTATTGTCGATATCCAAAATTTCGAAATCGGGCTTTTCGTCCGTTTGGTATTGATTTACTCCAACGATCACATCTTTACCCGAGTCGATTCGGGCCTGCTTGGCTGCAGCTGCTTCTTCAATTCTCATTTTCGGAATACCACTCTCAATCGCCTTAGTCATTCCACCTAGGCTCTGGACTTCTTCGATTAACGCCCACGCCTTGTCGACCAATTGCTCCGTTAAATATTCCACATAAAAGGAACCACCAAGTGGATCGACCACTTTTGTTACGCCCAATTCTTTCTGAAGGTATAACTGTGTGTTACGGGCGATTCTGGCCGAAAAATCTGTAGGCAATGCAATGGCCTCATCTAATGAGTTTGTATGCAGCGACTGCGTTCCACCGAACACAGCAGCCAACGCTTCGATGCACGTACGCGTGACGTTGTTATAAGGGTCTTGTTCGGTTAAGCTCCATCCAGATGTTTGGCAATGGGTGCGCAACGCCATCGACTTTGGATTTTTCGGATGAAATTGCTGCACAATACGCGCCCACAGTAAACGGCCGGCACGCAACTTGGCCACTTCCATAAAAAAATTCATGCCGATGCCCCAAAAGAAAGACAGCCTCGGTGCGAAATCATCGATAGCAATTCTGGCTTTCAAACCTGCACGAATATATTCTAATCCGTCAGCCAATGTGTAGGCCAATTCGAGATGGGCTGGCGCGCCAGCTTCATGCATGTGATACCCGCTTATACTTATACTATTGAACTTAGGCATCTGCTTTGAGCAATAGGAAAAAATATCGGCAACAATTCGCATGGAACTCGCAGGCGGATAGATGTACGTATTGCGTACCATGAACTCTTTCAAAATATCATTTTGAATTGTGCCGCTTAGTTGACTTGGCTTTACACCTTGCTCTTCAGCAGCTACAATGTAAAAAGCCATGATAGGGATAACAGCTCCATTCATCGTCATTGAAACCGACATCTTGTCAAGCGGAATCTGATCAAACAAAATTTTCATATCAAGCACGGAGTCAATTGCTACTCCTGCCTTTCCGACATCGCCTGCTACGCGTGGATGATCCGAATCATATCCTCGATGAGTGGCTAAATCAAATGCAACCGAAAGGCCTTTTTGACCAGCCGCTAAATTTCTCCGATAGAACGCGTTCGATTCTGCTGCCGTAGAAAATCCAGCATATTGCCTGATCGTCCATGGGCGCACGGTATACATGGTAGCATAAGGGCCGCGCAAATAAGGAGGAAGACCAGCTTGTAAGTCACCTAGTTTCTTGTTCTTTATGTCTGCAGCAGAATATTCCGACTTAATCTCAATTTTCTCTGGAGAAATCCAAGACTCATTTGCCCCACTTACTGGTGAAGCAACTAATGAATTGAGGGTGACAGTTGAAAAATCCGGTTTCATGCGTTAGTAAGAAGTTGAAATTTTTTCCAAGCCTCGTCTGCCAATTCTTTAGTGAGCTGTTCTACTAAGTAAGAACCAGCCAGTGGATCAGCCACTAACGAAAAAAAAGATTCTGCCCGCAAAACGGAAGATGTATTTCTCGCCATTCGCACCATGGTCGAATTCGTGTAATCTTCTGGTTCTAGTGTTAGACCGTCACAACCACCCATTATCGCGGCCATCGCTGCATAAGTTTCTTTAATCAGATTTCCGTGAGGCTGAAATGCGGCACTCACCCGCGCATTGGATACGGCATAAATAAAAAGCGGATTCGAAGAGTTGACTTGATAAGCAACTAAGATTAAGTTCCACAATGCACGCAAGACCCGCGGCTTAACCGCTTCTAAAAAAAAATCGTTTCCTATTGGAAGGGAAAACGATATGTGAGAAGTCGCTTTCTCGGCCGAGAGTCCAAGCTCTTTCAAATGTTCTACTCGTTCCACCGCTTTTAGCAATGCTGTTGCCAATTGATCGGCTGCTGTCTCTTCATTCGCTAACAGAACACCAGCACCCCTAAAGTTTGCCCATTCTCGAAACATTACAACCTGCAAAAAATCAGGATCACCTTTCCAATACAAACTGGTGTTAATACTTTCCTTGGCGAATTTTTCGTCTGCAAACGCATGCAAGGAAGCCAAAAAACGTTCAGACTTGCCACTTATAAAAAAATGTGTCGCGCAATAGGGCATTTGAATTCCTTCCAGAAGTTTCCCCGCGTCTTCAAATTCAGCAGGCAAATCGAAAACAATCCCATCAGCACCGTTTTGTAGATGTTCTAGCGCTTGTGCATTCGCTTGCAATGCATCATTAACTAAAACTCTCGGCATATTAAGCCAATGACGGGCACCTCCAAAATTTTCAGAAGAAGCGGGCAGTCGTGCTGCCTGCCAACTTTTTACATCCGTTGCAGAATAGTAAGGATTCCACTCAAGTCCTTCCTTTCTTATGCGCAGATCTTCCAACCTGCTTCCATTTTCCAGCTCACTTGCTGCTGCCGTTGCCCAATTTTGGGTTGATTGCGCAGGAAAGATATGTTCCACGAATTGTTTCACGAATTCAATTTTGGTTCTGCTTTCAAGTTGGAATTTAGTTTGCACTTTTTCAATAAGAATTAAAAAAAAGAATCAGATTCCACTACTGAAATTCTTTTCAAAAAGTCAAGAGTGAATTTTAATTTATATCACTTTTGGATTTCATTTTTTTTTACACCTTTGTCTCCCCCAAGAGAAAAAAACAACAAAAACCCCTATTCATTGAACTCAATAATGCCCGTTGAAGCCGCTACTGTCTGGAATGATTGCCTGCACATCATCAAAGCGAGCGTAGACGAACAAAGCTTTAACACCTGGTTTAAACCAATTACTCCTTTGCGCAATGAAGGAGAGGTATTGACGATTCAAGTACCCTCTCAATTCTTCTATGAGTGGCTGGAGGAGCATTATGTTCCCGTTCTCAAAAAAGCGGTGCATCAAGTTTTAGGTACAAATGGTCGGCTTGAATATTCCGTCATCGTTGACAGTGGAAACCATAATAACCCACCCGTATTGGTAAATTACCCCAACGGAAATGGATTTAAAAAAAGCAACGCGCAGGCCGTTAATACTAATGGCCACGATGAATATTCACCCTTTAGCTTCAAGGCACTAAACCCACAAACAGTAAATTCAAGGCTCAATCCGAATTATTCGTTTGACAACTTTGTAGAGGGAGACTGTAACCGACTTGCTCGCTCAGCCGGTGTAGCTGTTGCGAAAAAACCAGGTACTACTTCGTTCAACCCTTTGATGCTGTATGGTGGAGTGGGCGTTGGTAAAACGCACTTGGTTCAAGCCATTGGAAATGAAATCAAAAAAAATCTACCTTCTAAGATTGTCTTGTATGTAGATCAGAACGATTTCACAAGTCAATTCTTAAATGCACTGCAAAACCACAAGATGCAGGAATTCCAGAATTTTTATTTGCAGGTAGACTTGCTGATTTTGGATGACGTGCAGTTTTTAGCGGGCCGAGAAAAAACACAAGAAATATTTTTCCATATTTTTAATCAGTTGCACCAGTCGGGTAAGCAGATCATCATGACGAGCGATTGCCCGCCACGTGATTTGAAAGGATTCCAAGAGCGACTCCTCTCTAGGTTTAAATGGGGTCTTACAGCAGACTTACAAGAGCCTGATTTCGAAACAAAACTTGCGATCATTCACAATAAGATGCAATCCGATGGTATCGAAATTCCAACTGAGGTGGCGGAATACCTCGCGTTTAGTGTAGATACCAACTTGCGCGATATGGAAGGAGTCTTGAACTCATTACTCTTCCACGCGACTCTGTTGAAAAAAGAAATCGATTTAGAGCTTGCAAAAGAAGTTCTCAAGAACATCGTTAAAGAAATTCAAGCGGATGTAAGTGTTGACTTCATCCAAAAAACAGTGGGCGATTACTTCAAAGTTGACTTGGAAGCAATGAAGAGCAAGGTGAAGAAGCGCGAAATCGTTATTCCTCGCCAAACCGCTATGTATTTCTGCAAACGCTACACCCAGTTAACTTTAGCACTGATTGGCGAAAACTTTGGCGGTAGAGATCATAGCACGGTGATCCACGCTTTGGAATCCGTTGAAGACATGATGAAAACAGATGCCAACTTCAAAAACAGCGTAGAAGAACTGACAAAGAAGTTTAAGTCACGTATTTCGGCTTAGTCTTAGTTAGGCACGGTTCTGAAAATTGTTTGATCAATTCCCGGAATCACCCTTAACGCATTTTCATAATACACTTTTTTCAGTACTGAGTCCGGAAGTTCTAACCCATACAACTTCCAATGGGCGTGGTATTTTCTGTAATAGTCAAAATACTCATCGCCTGTTTCTAATACACGGAAGTAAGTGTAGTATTCTTCTTTTTTATAGGTGTCTTTGCCAAACATCACGCGATCTTGATACTTGATCATAAAAGCACGAGCTGCTTTCGGCTGTCTGCCGAGCTCTGCTAACACCGCCCCCAGTTCAGTGTACACGTTAGGCATTTCATCGAACAGTTTTCCTAATCGCTCCAAATCGTTGCCAAACCAACCGAGGTGAGCATTAATGAACTTCGTGTTCGGATGTTTTTTGAAAACATGATGTTGTTCGCCCATTATCTGCTCGAAGGGTGGAATTTTCTTGGGGTCGCGATATCGATCCGGATTCTTTTTTAATTCTAACCAACGTTCATTGTGCTTGTCTTTCGGATTCCAAAACGAATTGGGTTCACCCGAATGAATCAATACTGGAATACCCAACTCTCCACACTTCGCCCAGATCGGATCAAGTCGAGGATCATCCACGGCTATCCGATTGCCTTCATTGTCTTTGTCCGTTAGACCAAGTCCTTTATACACTTTCAATCCTTTTACACCTTGTCTCGCAGCCTCGTCCATCATGGCAAGTGTCTCTTCTGGCCAGCCCTTGTCATCCAGATTTTCGAAATTGATATTGAGGAAAACGACAAATCGGTTCGGGTGATTTTTGCTCACGTTGTCCAGTGACCACTCCAGAACTTTTCCGCGAAAGCCACTTAAGTTTACCATCACGCCCATGTTGAGCGAATCCATTTCAACCACCAATTTATCTAAATCTTGAATTGGCATAATCCAT
>VYLZ01000670.1_pt1 | contig 20933 bp, 22 predicted proteins | sample 5115361 | NCBI WGS metagenome assembly VYLZ01 (sample SAMN12291805, study PRJNA351875) | freshwater metagenome | isolation source: freshwater lake | place: USA: Michigan, Sixteen Lake | collected 2013-08-07 | reverse complement strand
TTCATGGCGTTTAGGGGGTTATCGTTTCAACTAATTATTTGTAGCCAACACTAAGTTAGTGAAGGACTACTTTTCTCCCTAGACGCCTCACTTTTTATAGCATAGAAGCTTTGCAAGTCGCAAGGCTTTTTTATTTTTGTTCTTATTCTCTTTGGCGATGGTATGGTTTCGTGAATTTGGGTGGGTGGAGTTGCTGTTGATTGGGCTATTTGTGGTCTTCTATGCTTTCTATCTATTAAAGATCATCCGGATTAGTCGTAGGCTATCAACTCCTTATAAAAAAGTTTTCATCAAGCTGTTTTTTAGAACCTGCTTCTTTGCCCTCCTCATTATCTCTTTTTTGGGTCCCTCATTTGGTGGATCAAAAAAGGAGATAAAGTCTGTTGGAAAAGACATCATGATTTGTGTGGATCTATCCAAATCAATGGACGCGTTTGACATTCAGCCTACCCGGCTTGAAAAGATCAAATTTGAAATGAAAAAGATCGTGGATGCCTTTAGTTCTGATCGGGTAGGGGTGATTATCTTTTCATCCGAAGCATTTATGCAATGCCCACTCACGTGGCACCGACTTCTCTCCACCCTTAAAAATGGCACTTAAGAAACTCACCGAACAGGAAGGCACCAGCGCGCAGCAAAAATCAAAAGTGATTATCTTGATCAGCGATGGTGAAGACTTTGGAGAAGAAACGGACGAAATGGCTCGGGAAGTAGAGGATAACCGGATTAAGTTGTTCACCCTGGGCGTAGGAACAGAGCGAGGCAGTCAGATTGAATCGGGACGAGGTTATAAAACAGATCAAAGTGGAAATCCTGTTGTATCAAAACTGAATGCGAGCTCGTTAAAAGCATTAGCCAGCAAAACAAACGGCCAGTATTTTGAAATCAATGATTCTAAGAATGACGTCAGCCGCTTGATCAGCACCATTGGAAAAATAGAAGGCGAATTGCGAGACGCTCGAATGGTCGATGTATCGGCCAATCGCTATTTTTACTTTCTATTGGCAGCACTGGTATTGTTGGTTTTAGATGTTCTCGTCAGCATAAGAACAGTTAGAATATGACATTGGCATCAATTCGGCTCATAAAAACAAAATAACAACAGATGAAGACAACCGTTGTATTTTTGCTTGCCGTCCTCTTATTTACCGACCTCGACAAAATCGGTAAGATAAATTCAGCCAAAGCAGAAGCGAAGAAAGCATTTTTGGCTGGCGATTTTACGACAGCAATCAAAAAGTACACGTATCTGATCGATTCACTGGGAGTTAATGAAGATGAAGTTCGTGCAAACCTCGCCAGTGCGTACTTTCAAGCCAATGACACCACGGGGGCACTCAACAATTATCAACGATTAACGCAAAGCGCAAACAAGAAAATCAGTTCAGTTGCCAATCAGCAACTAGGTGTGATGGCCAACAATCAGGAAAAGCTGGAAGAATCGCTCAATTATTTTAAGCAAGCCTTAAAAGCTGCGCCCGAAAACGATGAAGCCAGGTATAATTATGAAATAGTAAAGAAAAAACTAGAAGAGAAAAAGAAACAAGATCAACAGAAAAATAAAGATCAGAAAGATCAGGATAAAAAAGACGATCAAAAGAAGGATCAAAAAGATCAGAATAAAGACGACAAAAAGGATCAAGAGAAAAAGGATCAGGAAAAGAAAAACCAGGAGAAAAAAGACCAGGAAAAGAAAGATCAGGAGAAAAAAGATCAGGACAAGAACGATCAAAAAGAGAAAGACCCGAAAGATCAAAAGGAGAAGGAGCAAAAAGAGAAAGAACAAAAGGAAAAAGAGGAACAGGAGAAGAACAAAGACAAAAAAGACATCCCTCCTTCCGTATCTGAGAAATTGAAAGAGATGCAAATGAGCGAAGAAAAAGCGAAGATGATTCTAGAAGCAATGAAAAATCAGGAGGTGCAATATCTCCAACAAAACAAGCGCAAAGCCACCAAACCAAAAGATAAAGGCAAACCGGATTGGTAGAGAAAAACTACGATTTTGGAATTACGATTTACGATTTAGCAGTAAAATAAAGTCGAACTAGAATTGTTATGCTATGAAGGCAGTCGTTTGTAAATCATTTGGTCTTCCTGAAACATTGGTAATCGAAGAAATCTCCCCTCCTATTGCCAAACCAGATGAAGTCGTTATCCACGTTTTTGCTTGTGGCGTCAACTTCCCAGACCTGCTTATCATTCAAAATAAATATCAATTCAAACCTGAGTTACCCTTTTCACCGGGTGGAGAAGTTTCAGGAGTAATTGAAGCTGTTGGAGAAAAAGTAAAACATTTAAAAACAGGCGATCGCGTGGTTGCTCTTTGCGGCTGGGGAGGTTTTGCAGAGCAAGTGGTTGTTAAGGCAAATCGTGTGTTTCCCATGCCACCGGGAATGGGCTTTATCAATGGAGCATGCACCCTTTACACGTATGGCACTTCTTATTATGCTTTAAAAGATCGTGCACAGTTAAAATCCGGAGAAACCCTATTAGTATTAGGCGCGGCTGGTGGTGTTGGATTAGCGGCTGTTGAATTAGGAAAGGTAATGGGCGCCACCGTGATAGCAGCGGCCTCATCCAAAGAGAAATTGAATACCTGCAAAGAAAAAGGTGCCGATCATCTCGTCAATTATTCAGAAGAAGACCTGCGTGCTCGTCTAAAAGAGATTACACAAGAGAAAGGCGTTGATGTGATCTATGATGCGGTTGGTGGAAAATTGGCTGAACAAGCGCTGCGTTCAATTGCCTGGAAAGGCAGGTACTTAGTGGTAGGCTTCACCACCGGAGAGATTCCTCAGTTTCCTGCGAATTTACCTTTGTTAAAAGGATGCTCCATCATGGGCGTTTTCTGGGGAAGTTTTGCAGAGCGTGAACCACAACAGAGCTTACAAAATTTAGGTGACCTCTTGTCATGGATGAAGTCAGGCAAAATCAAACAGCATATTCACAAAGTCTACTCATTGGAAGATGCCCCTCAAGCATTAGAAAACCTAATGAACCGAAAAGTTATTGGGAAAGCAGTAGTGAAAGTAAGAACCTGGACAGAAGACCAAACCACTAAAGATCAAGTTGGCTGACATCAAAAAATATGTTGGTCAATCACTTGCGGTTACCGACTGGTTTATGGTGACCCAGGAGATAATCAACGAGTTTGCTCACGCCACCCAAGACAATCAATGGATACATGTGGATGTTGAACGAGCCAAAGTACAAATGCCTGGAGGCAAGACCATTGCACATGGTTATCTTACCATGTCGTTGGCAGCTAAATTCTTTTATGAATTAATTCAAATTGAAGGCGCTACTACTGCTATCAACTATGGGCTCAACAAAGCCCGCTTTCCAGTGGCCGTAAAATCAGGTAGTAGGATCCGCATGACCGGAAAAATTGTAAATGTTGAAGATATGCCCAATAATGGAATCAAGCTTTTCGTGGAATGCACGATACAAATTGAAGGTGAAGAAAAACCAGCTTATGTGGCGGAACTCTTAACGGCACTCTATTAATTCAAAATTCAAAATTCATCATTTACCATTTAACATTCATTTCCATGAGACTAAAAAATAAAGTTGCATTGATCACTGGAGGTGCGAACGGTATTGGCCTTGCCACTGCACAACGCTTTGCGAGAGAAGGAGCCAAAATTATCGTTTGGGATCTTTCGGAAAAAGGCAAAACGGTTGTAGAGGATCTAAAGAAGCAAGGATACGAAGCAATCTTCTCAAAGATTTCAGTAGCTGATCAAGAACAGGTGTTTCAGGGTGCGAGTGACGCACATAAACATTTTGGGCGAATTGATATTCTGATCAACAATGCAGGAATCACAAAAGACCGCACTTTGCTAAAGATGTCCAAACAAGAATGGGATGATGTAATCTCTGTTAATTTAACGGGAGTGTTTAATTGCACGCAGGCCGTGGTGCCGATAATGAAAGAGCAAAGTTATGGGCGTATCGTATCTGCCTCTTCTAATGTAGCCATCCGCGGAAACTACGGTCAAACCAACTACGTGGCAACGAAGTCTGCGATTATTGGGATGACCAAAGTATGGGCACTAGAACTAGGGCGTTTCGGAATCACTGCCAACTGCATCGCCCCTGGTTTTATTCAAACTGTGATGACCGATGCAATGCCAGAAGAAGTTCGTAAGCAAAGCCTTGCGCATATTCCGGTGGGCAAATGGGGCCTTCCAGAAGATATTGCAAATGGCTATCTTTACCTGGCTTCTGATGAGGCATCATTTGTTAGCGGAATCTGTTTGACAATAGATGGTGGGGCCGCAAGATAATTCAAGATTCAAAATTCAAGATTCAAGATTCAAAATTCAAGATTCAAGATTCAAAGTTTCAAATTCAACATTCAAAAGTATGCGATATACTAGCATAGAACACACCAAATTTCTTCTTCAAGAAGTACACCATGTTAAAGATGTATTTGTGCTTCCTCACTTTTCTCATTTAAACTGGGAAGAAGCCTGGATGATGATAGAATCCGCGAAGCTCTTGGCAGATCGCGATATGGCTCCCTATTTCAAAGCGATGGATGCAGAGCCCGCTCAATATGATGGTAATGGTGGAGTGAAAACCCATCCACAATTAAAAACGATCATCAGGCAAGCTGCAGAAAATGGTTGGATTGGCGGTGGTTCCAAGTTTGAATTTGGTGGCATGCAATTGCCTATGATGATCTTCAATGCAGCTCAGCACATTTTCATGTCGGCAAACAACAGTAGTCAGGGCTATTTTAGTTTATCGGCTGGTGCAGCCGCGCTTATTACTAGCTTCGGAACGAGTGAACAAGTAAAGAAGTTTGTTCCAAAAATATTTGCTGGCGATTGGCAGGGCACGATGGCATTGACCGAACCTCAGGCAGGAAGTTCGCTGACTGATATCACTACGAGCGCAAAGTCAACAGGTGATGGTTTTTACAAAATCAAAGGACAAAAGATATTTATCTCCGGAGGTCAGCATGAAGCCTGTGATAATTTTGTTCACTTAACATTGGCACGAATTGAGGGAGCTCCGCCAGGAGTAAAAGGAATTTCGCTATTTATTATTCCAAAATATTGGCCTGAAGAAAATGGCTCGCTCACCCCTAACGATGTGTTCTGCGCAGGCGATTTTCAAAAAATGGGGCAGCGAGGTTATTGTACTACTCACTTGGTTTTTGGCGACAAAGATCAATGCCGCGGCTGGTTAGTTGGCGAACCACACAAAGGCTTAGGTTATATGTTTCAAATGATGAATGAAGCACGAATCAGTGTAGGACTAGGTGCCGCCTCTACTGCTATGGCTGCTTACCAGGCTTCGTTGCAATATGCCAATGAACGACCTCAAGGAAGATTGGCCAACGAAAAAGATCCTTTAAAACCCCCTACCCTTATCGTTAACCATCCGGATGTACAGCGAATGTTGTTTACCCAAAAAGCAATTATCGAGGGGGCTCTGTCATTGGTAATGGAGTGCAATCGACTTTCTGATATTGCACATGCCGCTGAAGGAGAAGAAAAGCAGAATAGCTTTTTGTTATTGGAATTGCTTACTCCTATCGTAAAAACCTATTCTTCCGAACAGGGAAGCCGAGCAGTTGCATTAGCCATTCAAACACTGGGCGGCTATGGCTTCACGATGGACTTTCCGGTGCAACAACACTACCGTGATATTAAGATCACCTCACTGTATGAAGGCACTACGGGTATTCAATCTATCGATTTGTTGGGACGAAAGGTGGTGATGGTAAAGGGCAAGGCATTAAAAGTTCTTATGGACTCCATAGAGAGTGTAATCAAGCAGGCAGCTACTTATGACTCTTTGAATTCCTGTGCTACTGAATTGACGATTGAGTTAAATCGAGTAAGTGAGGTGCTAAAACATCTTAGCCAATTCGCGCAGCAGGGAGACATCAACCGCTATCTGGCCGATGCCACTGTATTTATGGAACAACTAAGCTATGTGGTACTCGCCTGGCAGTGGCTCAAGCAAGCCACGGTCGCACATATTGCCATCCAAGCAGGAAATTTTGCAAACCAAACTGCCGAGTTCTATGAAGGCAAGGTACACACGATGAAGTTTTTCTTTCGCTATGAACTTCCGCACGCGGCAGCCTGTTCTAAAACATTGTTAGATCCCGAGTATTTAACCAACTTAAAAAACAAAGAGGTACTCGCTTAAAATTAGGATATTTGCACATTGAAAAGAATCCCCAATTAACGAAACAAGAAAATGAAAGAAGTATACATCGTAGCTGCCGTTCGCACACCCATTGGAAGTTTCGGAGGCAGTCTGTTATCATTAACAGCTGTTCAGTTAGGAGCCATTGCAGTCAAGGGAGCGATGCAAAAAATAAATCTTGATCCGAAACAGGTGCAAGAAATATTTTTGGGCAATGTGATCTCTTCGGGGCTTCAGCAAGCACCCGCCACCCAAGTAGCTGTTGCAGCGGGTCTTGGATACGATATTCCATGCACACTTGTGAATAAGGTATGTGCATCAGGGATGAAAGCCATTATGCTGGGCGCTCAGTCAATCATGTTGGGGCAAAATGATGTGGTGGTCACCGGGGGTATGGAAAGTATGTCCAATATTCCCTATTACCTGATGAAGGCTCGGTATGGATTTAAGTATGGAAAACCGATGTGTACAATCGTTGCGCTATGGGTGTTTGTGCAGACAATACGGCCAAAGAGATGAAGATCACTCGTCAGGAGCAAGATGCGTATGCGATCAACTCTTATAAACGATCTGCTGCCGCATGGGCTGCAGGAAAATTTAAAGACGAAATAATTCCAGTTGAGATCACGGGTAAGAAAGGCGATGTGACGCTATTCTCAGAAGACGAAGAGTACAGAAATGTGAACTTTGATAAGATACCAGGATTAAAACCAGTGTTCACCAAAGAAGGAACCGTCACCGCTGCTAGATCAGAGGCTTTGCCGATGCTGCTCAAGATCCAATGTGGTTTACCACTACCCCGTCTTTGGCTATTCCAAAGGCAATGAAACTAGCAGGCGTAGAAAAAAGTGATGTTGGCTTCTATGAGATCAACGAAGCGTTTTCGGCTGTTGCGTTGGCAAACAACCAATTACTAAAAATTGATGCTGACAGAGTAAACGTCAATGGGGGAGCGGTGTCGTTGGGTCATCCTCTGGGTGCCTCTGGCGCACGTATTACCATTACGCTGGCTAATGTACTCAAACAGAATAATTCTTCGATAGGTGTTGCAGGGATTTGCAATGGAGGTGGCGGGGCTTCTGCCATCGTTATTGAGAAATTATAAAAGAGAAAATACCGGAAGCCATCTAAAAAAGTAATAGCGTTTTCAGGTTTCGTCCCTATAGCTATCGGGACGAAACCTGATTAGAGGAGTTAGCCTTCAACAGGCTCAGGCTGACAGTTAAATGATTTTAGAATCGCTTCCAGTTGTTTTACAATATGTCTATTTACATTTCGTTAGGTCGTATCAACATGATAAATCGTATCCTAATTTGTTTTTTGTTGCTTCTGAGTAGCCAACTCTATTCGCAAAAAGAAGTAAAGACTTATTATGACCCTGCCAAAAAACAAGTGCAGGAACAATATTTCGTTTCTGCCGACAATCAATCCATAGAAGGTAAATACAAGAAATTTTTTCCAAATGGAAAGATTTACATCGAGGGTACCTTTGTAAATGGTGTTCGTTCCGGTACTTTCTATGAGTATCACCAAAATGGAAACTTGATTCGAAGGATCAGCTATGAAGATGGGCTTCGACATGGGCCGGTAGAAGTTTTCAGTGAAACCGGTAAGCCAATTCAAACCGCTTACTATCAAAATAATAAACTGGTTGACAGTATTAAGTCCTATAAACCTGATGGGCTTGTAAAAGAATACTACTCGACAGGGAAAATCCGGAAAGAAATTACCTATAAAAATCAAAAGCCAAACGGAGTCACTAAAACGTTTTATGAAAGTGGTTCTATCGAAACCGAAGCGAACTACAAAGACGGATTCATTGCCGGTTACTTCAAATCATTTTATCCCAACACCCAGCTCGAGTTAATTTATTCGATTGCGGAAGGGGAAAAAGTGGGCGACTTCAAAAGCTATGATGTCGATGGTCACCTGAAATTGGAAGGGCACTTCATGAATGCCAAACTACATGGAGAAAATATTGGCTACTACCCAAGCGGAAAGAAACGACACGAGTACCAATTCAAGGAAGGTGGAAAATCTGGCTCTAACTACGACTATTTCGAAAACGGAAGTATAAAAGTAAAAGAACAATTTACCTTCAATGGACGAGACAGTAAACAAGAGGAGTACACAGGCGAAGGGAATAAGATCTTTTCGAAAGAGTTTAGAGACGGCAAACCGCATGGCACCTGGTTGTTTTTCGCCCAGGATGGAAAAAGATTGCTCGTAAAAGAAAATTATGAGAAAGGCCAATTGCATGGTCTTCGCACTCAGTTTCACGAGAATGGTGAAAAGTCTGTGGAGCAAACCTGGCAATTCAACCTGATAACCGGTACAGTTAAAAACTACTATACAAGTAGCGAACTACTTTCTGAATGTGGATACCGGGGAAGTAGACAACACGGTATTTACACGAGCTATTTTACCAATGGGAAAATAAAAGAGCAAGGGGAATACATTGCCAACAAAAAACACAAAGAATGGAAAGAATTTGATGAAAATGGAAAACTCATCAAAACCCAGTTGTTTCAAGCCGGCATTTTGAAAAGCGAGAAGCTGAGCCAATGACGTTACTCGCAGATTAAAATTTGCCACGAATACACTAATAAACACTGAGGAATTAATTGGAGTGATTCGTGGAATTTCGTGCTATTCGTGGCCTAACAATTCTACTCGCAGATTCAGAAAAATTAGACCTCGCCAGTTTCTAATCTCCATTTTTCAGGAGATCTCCATAAGCTAGAGAGCAATAGTTCCCGCATGAAAATAAATTCCTTCGGCAACTTATCGTACATGCGCTCGAACAATTCCGCGTGATCTAATAGCTCGCGTTTCCATGCTTCGCGATCAATCGCCATGATGGCCTCAAATTGCTCTCTCGTAAAATCAGATCCCGTCCAGTCGATGTCATCGTAATGGGGCATCCAGCCAATAGGGCTTTCTACCGCATTTGACTTTCCTTGAATTTTCTCTACCACCCACTTCAACACGCGCATATTTTCGCCAAATCCGGGCCATTGAAAGTTCCCATCTTCGTCTTTACGAAACCAATTGACACCGAAAACCCGGGGAGGGTTGGGTATGTTTCTGCCAAATTGCAACCAATGATTAAAATAATCACCCATATGATAGCCGCAAAAAGGCAGCATAGCAAACGGATCTCTTCGCACTTTTCCTACTTCACCAAAAGCAGCTGCAGTCATTTCAGAACCCATCGTGGCCGCCAAATACACGCCTGAATTCCAATTGTGCGCCTGATAAATCAATGGAATGGTTGTGCTTCTTCTGCCTCCAAAAATAAATGCACCGATAGGCACACCGTTGGGATTCTCCCAATCTTTATCAAGACAAGGATTTTGGTGTGCAGGAGCCGTAAATCGTGCATTTGGATGCGCACAAGGTTTTCCCGCTGACGGATCCCAACGTTGACCTTTCCAATCGGTAAGGTTCTTGGGTGGCTCTTTGGTCAATCCCTCCCACCACACATCACCATCGTCAGTCACGCCTACATTCGTAAAGATCGTATCTTTTCTGATCGACTCTATAGCATTCGGGTTTGTCTTGGCATTGGTGCCGGGGGCAACACCAAAATAGCCCGCCTCAGGATTGATAGCATACAATTTGCCGTCAGCACCTGGCTTAATCCACGCAATGTCATCACCCACCGTGGTTATCTTCCAACCTTGAAATTCGGTTGGTGGAATCAGCATGGCAAAGTTTGTTTTTCCGCACGCGCTTGGGAAAGCGGCAGCGATGTATGTTTTTTCTCCATCCGGATTTTCCACTCCCATGAGTAACATATGCTCTGCCAGCCAGCCTTGCTCCTGTGCCATAGAAGAAGCAATGCGCAACGCAAAACACTTCTTCCCGAGCAATGCATTACCCCCATATCCCGAACCATACGAAACAATAGCTCGATCTTCAGGATAGTGAACAATATATTTTACAGTTTGATTGGTTGGCCACTTCACGTCTTTTTGGCCCGCTGCGAGCGGAGCACCTACGGAATGAAGACACTTCACATACTCACCCTCTTTACCCAATACGTCCATCACTTTAGTACCCACACGAGTCATAATGTGCATATTCACGACCACATATTCCGAATCCGTAACCTGAACTCCAATTTGCGATAGCGCAGAACCCACCGGTCCCATGCTAAACGGGATAACATACATGGTGCGCCCTTTCATGCATCCTTCAAACAATTTTTTCAACCGCGGTTTCATCTCACGAGGATCAACCCAATTATTAGTGGGACCAGCGTCCTCTTTTGTACGACTGCAGATATAGGTTCTATCTTCTACACGCGCCACATCACTGGGGTCGGAAAAGCAAGCGAAACTATTGGGGCGCTTTTTTGGATCTAACCGAATAAAGGTTCCTTTCGAAACCAGCAACTCGCAAAGTGTATCGTATTCCTTCTTAGAACCATCGCACCATTGTATGGAATCGGGCTGGCAAAGATCAGCCATTTGCTGCGCCCAGGTTAAAAGCTCCTGATGATGAATAGGATAAGTAGATTGAGTAGATATTGCTGCCATAAATTACTTTATTATTGTAACTGCAAAATAGGGATAGAAATCATCAAAAAAAAACTAATTCAATCGATTGAAACTATCAATCCAGCATTCTTTTTACATTGGCAATTCCTTGTTCTACACTCGTTATTGAATTGATCGGATAAGTTTCCTGCTCAACATAAAAGTGTTTCAATCCGGCCACCTTCGCTTTTGCAAAAATTGATTTGAAATCGATGCGGCCAGTGCCTACATCTACTTGAATTTTGCGATCGCTTTTATCCATGTCCTTCACATGCCATTGCTCAAAACGACCCGGGTACTTCGCGAAATAGTCGAGCGGGTTTTGATTGGCAAAGTGCATCCAATACAAATCCATTTCCATTCCAACCAGTTTTGGATCAAGCTCGTTGAGCATCAAATGGTAGGCTACTTGTCCTTCGAACTGTTCAAACTCAAATTCGTGGTTGTGATAGTTTAGCCGAATGTCATACTTGTTACATAATTCACCCGCTTTATTAAGAGCCTCGCAAACGCCTTTGTAATCATTTCGTTCATCGGGCATTAAAAATGCAACCACCATAAAATCTTGTCCTGACTCTTTGGCATCGCTTACGGCTCGCTCCCACTCGTTCATCACTGTGCCTTTCATCATTTTCGTATTTTCTGCCTTACCGAGAAAGTGATGACCGCTGGTCGTTCGCATGCCCAAACTTTTGACGTAATCCGTAAACTCCTTGTACTTCATGCCAAAAATCTTTCCATCGTTGTAGCTATAGGCCTCTAACTCTTTGTAGCCAAAACCTGCCACCTTTTTTAAAACTGATCTTGGATCTTGTACAATTATGTCCCGCAGCGAATAGAGCTGGAGGCCAATTTTCTTCCTTTCGCCCAGTGAAAAAGAGCTTAGTGTGGCGGCTCCAATAGCAGCCAACGAACTTGTTTGAACGAATTCTCTCCGGTTCATAGATTCTGTTTAAGTAATTGTTGTTGGTGTATCCACTCATACGCCTCCCGCTGGTTTGAAAATACACCTAAATGCACATTGAATTTTTCAAATTTCAGTTCAGCGTCTTGTTTAAATTTTTCCATAGGATAATCGGCATAGATACTTTGGCCAAGAATAACGGCATGAATTCTAACACCGGCATCTTCGAAAAGCATTTTTTCCCATTCTTCGACTAACCACTTTTCAACCTCTTCGTCCAACTCACCAAGCAATGCCGCATCCACAAGCCAAGCCAAGCTTGGGAAGGTTTTTACGCGTATTTTATATTCGTCCAAAATTCGCTTTAGTGTAAACTCAAATTCCTCTGCAGGAGGTCCTTGTTTCCAACGGTGCATCAGCACAGGCAATGAATCGTCCAGTTGACAGGTTACAAATTCATTATCGAAAATGCCGATGATCATTCCGCTATTTTAATTCTTTGATCTTGATGTTTCGATACCAAACTAAATCGCCATGATCTTGCAAAGAAATCTTTCCCTTTCTCGCCTTACCAAACCCCGGCATATCTTTGAACTTACTTCCTTTAATCAACGCTTCCCATGCTGGCGTAAACATTTCTGTCTCCACTTGTTTTACATCATTAAGCCATAAAACAAGCTTGCCTTTGTTGGAGACGATTCTTACTTCATTCCACTCGTTGGCAGGTTTCACTGACTCGGTGGGGCTTTTAATTAAATCGTACAAGTTTCCGGCACGATGCTTTTCAATCTTTCCATCAGGATGGCAGGTATTGTCCAACACTTGCATCTCAGGCCCTGTCTGCCAAACGTACTGGTACTCGGGCGACTCTACTACGTTAAAGATAATTCCACTATTTCCACAGGGAGCAATTTTCCACTCCAACCGCAACTCAAAATTCTCAAACTCATCTTGAGTGACAATATCGCCACCGCCTTTCACCTGAAAACCTGCTTTTTGAGTTTTATTGAGGTGAATGGCACCATCAGTGACCGACCAAGCCTCACCAATTTTATCACTTTTGAAATTATGCCACCCTGCAAGAGTTTTTCCATCAAACAAAAGTTTCCATCCGGCTTTGATTTCCTTTTCGGTCAAGGTATTCTGTGCGCTGGCAAATCCAACGAACAAGCAAAAAAGAAGTGTCGTTAATAATTTTGTGTTCATTTTTTGAAAATGTTTCATCGTGAATGATCGTTTGGTCTGAAAATTGTAAATCAAGAATCGTAAATCAAAAATTTTAATGCTCCGTCTCGCCATCCAGCGACAACACGTAGCGCGCCATTTTTTCGGCATCAGCTTGTGTTATATCTGCATGCGCAGCCATAGGTATTTCTCCCCATACGCCCGAACCTCCGGCAATAATCTTCCCGGCAATTAACTCTACGTTGGCTTTTGTAAACTCATATTTTTTGGCCACGTCAGTATGTGACGGCCCAATAATTTTATTAATGACATGATGACAAGTTTTGCAATCGCTCGCTTTTACCAGGGACTCTCCCTGTGTGATCGCATCCGCAGCTGTAATAGGTGCAGCTTCTTCCTTGGGCGCGCCATAGTCTTCCGTATTGGTAGCTTCCTTTTTGGAGCCACATGCGTAAACTAGAAACAAAATAACAATTGTGAAAATCAAGCTAGGCTGTTTATTCTTCATAGTAGTTAATTTAAATTCCTAAAATTGATTTATTGAGTCTGGGATTTTTACCGACAGAGGCAAAATCATCAAAAGCCTTTTCTGTTACCCTGATGATCTGGTTTTTTATAAAAGGCGCTCCCTCCTCAGCTCCTTGTTCCGGATGCTTGATACAACACTCCCATTCCAACACCGCCCAACCTTCATACCCATATTGCGCCAGTTTGCTAAATATTGATTTAAAATCTACTTGTCCATCGCCCAAAGATCGGAATCTCCCCGGGCGATTAATCCAATCCTGATAGCCGCCATAGACTCCGCTTTTTCCCGTGGGATTAAACTCCGCATCCTTTACATGAAACATTTTGATAAACGGATGGTAGAAGTCGATGTATTGGAGGTAGTCTAACTGTTGCAGCACAAAATGACTGGGGTCGTAGAGAATATTGCATCGCTGATGTTTTCCTGTTGCCTCCCAGAATCGCTCAAACGTAACCCCATCATGCAAATCTTCACCCGGATGAATTTCGTAGCAAACATCCACACCTACTTTGTCGAACGCATTGAGGATCGGAAGCCAGCGTCTGGCTAATTCTGTGAATCCATCTTCAACCAACCCGGCTGGGCGTTGAGGCCAGGGGTAAACCGTTTGCCACATCAAAGCACCTGAAAATGTCGCGTGTGCATTTAGTCCTAAATTTTTACTTGCCTTTGCTGCCCATTTCAATTGATCGATGGCCCATTTTGTGCGTTCTTTCGGTTTCCCATGAACTGCTTTGGGAGCAAAACCATCAAAGAGAGTGTCGTATGCTGGGTTAACGGCAACCAATTGTCCTTGCAAATGAGTGGACAGCTCTGTGATTTTCAATCCTGCTGATTCTACCGTATCACGAATCTCATCAGCATACTCTTTGCTCTCAGCCGCCTTTTTTAAATCAATACAGCGTGGATCCCAACTGGGAAGTTGTACGCCCGCATATCCGAGAGAAGCGACCCATTTACAAATCGTACTAAGCTTATCAAACGGAGGTTCATCTGATAAGAACTGCGCTAGAAAAATACCTGGACCTTTTATTGTTTTCATTTATTCAAGATTTGAGATATGAGATCTCAGACGAGAGAGTATTGGCCATTTTTAAATTTTCAAATCGAAACATTTTCAAATTTCAAACGGTGTCCACTTTTCTTTGCTCTGCCCACTCTTCACCACATTGTCAATAAACGCCATCCCACGAATGCCATCTTCAACAGTTGGAAAATTTACTTCTTTGGGAACAGGAGAACGATCTATTCGTGCCGACAATGTTAATGCGAAATTGCGATAGAGATTAGCGAAGGCTTCCAAATAGCCCTCTGGGTGTCCAGCCGGTGTGCGTGCGTTGAAAATAGCTTCCGAGTGCAAAAAACCATTGGTACCCGCACGTTTTTGCGATCAGCGTATTGGGTTCCATTTGCGCCCACTCTAAGCCACCGTTCTCTCCATAAATCTTGATCCGCAACGCATTTTCTTCACCAGCTGCTACTTGTGAAGCAATCAATACACCAGCAGCACCATTGTCAAATTTCAGCAGCACATTGCCATCATCATCCAGCGCACGGCCGGCTACAAGAATGTTTAAGTCGGCACACAAATGAGTGATCTTGAGTCCTGAAATAAACTCTGCCAGGTGAGCAGCGTGTGTACCTATATCACCCATAGATCCTGCCTTGCCCGATTTTTTCGGATCTGTTCTCCAGGCAGCCTGCGCATTTCCTTCGCGTTCACTTAATTTACTTAACCAACCTTGGGGATATTCAACTACTATTTTTCTTATTTTACCCAGCGCACCCTCGCGTACCATGGCACGTGCCTGCCTTACCATCGGGTAACCTGAATAGGTATGTGTCAAACATAAAATCAAACCCGTCTCGTCTACTTTCTTTTTGAGTTGACGTGCTTCATCCAGTGTAAATGTGATAGGCTTTTCGATGACGACATGAAAGCCTTTCTCTAACGCCAACATCGCGGGCGCAAAATGGGCAAAGTTCGGTGTCACGATTGTCACAAAATCGATGCGTTTGTCAGCTGGCAACCTACTCTCCTTTTCCATCATCTCTTCGTAAGTCAAGTAGGTGCGATCTTCTGCCAAAAACAAAGCCTTTCCACTTTCTTTGGCAATCTCAGGATTTATACTGAGCGCACCCGAAACAATTTCAACAAGGCCGTCCATGTTGGCAGCCAATCGGTGAATCGATCCTATGAAGGCATCCTTACCCCCACCCACCATTCCCATTCTCAATTTTCTGTTCATAGCTGACGTACGATTATTTGGATATTGATGTTGGGTGGAATAAACTTCCGTAGGCGGCTCAAATACCGTAAAACTCCTTAACCGCATCAGCTACCTTCTTCACTTGCCGCTGGGTAAGTTCGCAATAGAGGGGAAGCCGAACGAGTGCTTTTCCAAATCGCTCAGCGTGAGTCAGGGCTTTAGCTTTATGATTCTTTGTATAGAATGGACTTCGATGCAAAGGCAAATAATGAAAAATAGCTTGTATCTGATTCAATCTCATGTGATTCAGCAAAGCGAGCTGCTGCTGATGGTCTTTTGTGAGCAGATAAAAAATATGCGCGTTATTGGTGGCATAGTCGGGCACAAGTGGTAAAGTGGCCAATCCGTTCTCCTCGAGCACAGCTAACTGATCGCGGTAAGAAGCCCAAAGTTGCTTTCTTTTTCGTTGTATGAATTCTAGTTTTTCCAACTGCGCCCATAAAAATGCTGCTGTAATTTCCGAAGGCAAATAAGATGAGCCGATGTCGACCCAACTGTATTTGTCAACTTCTCCTCGAAAAAAAGCGGACCGATTGGTGCCTTTCTCCCAAATGATCTCTGCCCTTTTTTCAAATCGCTCGTCATTAACAACAAGCATTCCCCCTTCACCAGAGCTAATGTTTTTCGTTTCATGGAATGAAAAGGCGGCCAAATGACCAATACTTCCTAGCGGTCTATTTTTATAAAATGAATCGATGGCTTGGGCGGCATCTTCAACTACCAAGAGGTTGTGTTTGGCTGCCAATTCCATGATCGGATCCATGTCACAAGCAATACCCGCGTAGTGAACAGCCACAATCACTTTTGTTTTTTTTGAAATCAGCTTTTTGATCGAGTCGATCGAAATATTCGGGTGAAATCGCGAAGAGTCAGCGAAAACCAATTTTGCACCACGTAAGGCAAAAGCATTGGCAGTAGAAACAAAGGTGTAGGAAGGTAAAATTACTTCGTCACCAGGCTTTACATCAGTCAGAATTGCCGCCATTTCAAGCGCGGCCGTGCAGGATTGGGTAAGAAGTACCTTCTTAAACTGATATTGCTTCTTGAAGAAAGCATGACATTTATGTGTGAAAAAACCATTGCCGGACAGTTTCTCCAATTGAATGGCCTGCTGAATGTATTCGATCTCTTTGCCTGTGTGATAGGGTTTGTTGAAACCAATCATACTAGCGTGAGATTAAAACTACACCTGCCACGATAAGAAGGCAGCCCAAAAATCGGGCAATCGTAACTTGCTCTCCCAGTAACCAATAGCTTGCAACCATGACCAATATAAAAGAGATGCTCATGAATGGATACGCAAAAGACAATTGAAATTTGGAAAGCGCTGCCATCCAAGTTAGACTGGCAAGGAAAGCTGCTACAAAACTGGAGAAAATGTATGGATCAAAAAGTGACCAGAATAGAAATACAAATTTATCCCATAACGGTGTTGGCAATGCACCTAGTTGGTTCAATCTCCACTTTAGAATAAGCTGACCGTATGACGATAAAATAATTGTAATCGCGATATATATGTAGCCCATTTCTAAAAATTTTTCTTCACCAAAATAGTAAAGTCATACTGACTATAATCATGCAGGAGCGCCACGTTCTTTGCAAAATGCGTTTTGCAATAATCAAACAGCCACGATGGGTCGGAGTAATACAACTCTGGCTTCATAAATTCCGCATCAGAATATTTAGTTAATGCATTGAAAGAAAACCCCAATAGGCTCTTTTTGTTCAAAATAGAAATGGTCTCCAAAATGTACTCTTTCCATTCACGTTCAGAATAGTCAAATTTCAAGTTCAAAATTCCGCTCGCCATAGAATAGTCGGCCACTTGCATTTCATCGAGCGCTTTCACTAAAAAAAATGGCTCTTCCGGGAATTTCGCCTTAGCACCCTCAATCATCTCGGGCATCAAATCGTATCCCCGATAGCTCACATTTTCATGCACTCTTCTGAGCGAAGATACCAGATCACCCACACCACAGCCTGCGTCATTTACGGAAAAACTATCCGTGTAAATTACCTTTTGCAATTGCGCAAAACGTACTTGTTGTGCCTCTTCGTTCTTCCAACCCACCCCTTTTGCCCCGGCTCCATGGCTCGCCAAGTTTGTTCGATAATAGGTGTTCAGTCGCTCAATCATTTTTGATCATTTAAGTTGTATATTTTTTTGATCAGTGAAAGTGGTCTGTTTTTAATTTCTAAAAAAATCTTAGAAAGGTAAACGCCGATTACCCCCAACACCAACAAAATCAATCCTCCAAATAGCCAAACACTGGCCAGGATACTTGCCCAACCCTCTACATCAATATTGTGTATAAGTTTGTTATAAATAAGCGAACCAATAATTATAAATGAGACAAACGTAGTGACTATGCCTAATATGAATGTAAAATAAAGCGGTCGGTGACTCAAGCTGGTGATAATCTCGATCGCCATCCGAATTTTTTTATACAGCGAGTAGGATGATTTTCCTTTGAATCCCTTGGTTGCCGTTACTCCAATTTGGTTATAGCCTGTCAAAACGAAAACACCCCAGATATCAAGTTCCTTTTCCTGATAAGACAAAACGGAATCCACGTATCGTCTGGTCATCAGCCGCGCTGTAAAAGTATTGGCCGGATATTCGATAGAACTCAAAATGGATAAAACCTTATAGAAAACAATTCCGCTAAACCTTTCAAACCAGTTGCCTTTCCTCCTGTTCTGAATCCCAAACACCACATCCACATCTTGCTTAGTTTGCATTTCCTGAAAAAACGTTTCCAGCAACTCGGGCGATTCCTCCAGGTCCGAATCGATCAAAAAAACCAACTCACCCGATGCATGACGCAATCCGGTCATGAGGGCACGGTGATGACCAAAATTTCGGGTTAGATCTACCACAACAATTGATGGGTATATCTTTTGGAGCTCGACCGCTGTCGAAAGCGATTGGTCTGGTGATCCGTCATTGACGAGTATCAATTCAAAATCATCGGTAAGTTTCTGTACAGAGTCGATACAGCGTTCGCAAAACTCCTGAAGGTAGCTTTGTGAGTAATAAAGTGTTGAAACAATGGATATCTTCACCGACTACAATTTGTCTTTTTTTCCAGCGAACGCTTCAAAATTGACCAGAATGCGTTCGGGGACAAATTAGCAGTTTTTGGCTATAGTCAGTGACTAAATCGTTTGAAATATTGCTTTGCGGCTGGTCCTTCGTTAAAAATCAGGTCGATTACTGATACGTTTGGTACAAAGTCACCATGCAACTGCTGATAGGTTCGATATCCCTCATAGTTCATCCATTCGACCTTCACACGCGCCTCTTCAAATTTATCAGTCTGCAAATAATCCTTTGCAGCCGAACCCGACACATAGGTGGACGCTTTTAGCTGTAAACATATCTCCAGCAACCGCTGCGATTTGTCTGTAGATACGGAAAAATCGTGCGACCAATAAATGTGTGTTTTGATCTCAAGTATTGAGTTGATTAACTGCAAAAAACGGAAGTTGATCTGACTTAAGTAGTTCTCGGTGCAGTTTAGATAAGCGTCTTCGAATGCATCGCGGTAAGTTGCAAAATGAGACGCCTTCCTGTAGGCCTGAGAGATTTTATTCCAATGATCCGGTGCCCAGTCCGCATTTGCAACGGTTACGTCTTTGATCTTGACGTCAAACTGCCCCTTTACATCAACCGGTATGGTTAGCCATTGCAATCCTTGCGCTGTTTTGATTTGATTGCGATTGCGCCAATCCCGTCTGGTATATTGCACATCGTCCAACAAGACAAATGCATCTACGCTATTAATAATATCAAAATAGCCTCGCCACGGAATATAATTTGACTGGATGATAGCAACTCGTTTGCTCATGGAAAGGCTTGATCATTGGTCAGCAATAGTAATGACAACTAAGGCAATTCCAATTACAACGTAAAAAAATAACAGCTCTAAAGCTTTACCATCTTTCCATTCAACATGATCTCTATCGGCTCACCAGATTCAAGCACTAACTCTGTCTTTTCTTTCAGTGCCCGCACCTTGATCACCCGCCCTCTAAAATCAATCCGGAAAGAATAAGATTCCCAATGATCAGGGATATAGGGACTAAAATGCAAAACGCCTTCCTTAACACGCATTCCACCAAACCCTTTGACCACACTCATCCAGGTACCTGCCATACTCGTAATGTGGCAACCATCTTCGGTGTCGTTATTGTAGTCATCAAGGTCTAAGCGCGAAGTGCGCAAATACATTTCATACGCCTTTTCCTTGTAGCCTATCTTAGAAGCAAGAATTACGTGCACGCACGGAGAAAGTGATGACTCATGAACGGTCAAAGGTTCGTAGAAATCAAAATTCCGTTTAATCGTTTCGTTATCAAATCGATCATCAAACAAATAAAGCCCTTGCAATACATCTGCTTGCTTGATGTAGCACGAACGCAAAATTCGATCCCAAGACCATTTTTGATTTAAAGGCCTGTCCTGCGGGCGAAGATTTCTGACTGGAATTATTTCTTTATCTAAAAAGCCATCTTGCTGAAGGAAGATACCCAACTGCTTATCTTCACCCAAATACATATTCCCACGAATCTCTGCCCACCTGGCTGTCTCCTGAAACTCGTTAAAGTTTAGGTTCGCCATCAACGCACTAAACTTTGAATGATCATCCTTTCGAACAAAGTCCAGTGCCTTCTGGGTATATTCCATTGTCCAGCAGGCAATATAACTGGTGTACCAATTGTTGTTTACGTTGTTTTCATATTCATTGGGGCCTGTTACACCCAACATTACATACTGCTTTTTTGCTTCTGAAAAAGTAATTCGCTGTGACCAGAATCGCGAAATACCAATTAGAACTTCCAGACCAAATTCTGTCAAATACTTTTCATCGCCCGTGTAGCGGATATACTCATAAATAGCAAAGGCAATAGCTCCGTTTCGATGGATTTCCTCAAAGGTGATTTCCCATTCGTTGTGACACTCTTCTCCGTTCATTGTCACCATCGGGTACAGCGCTGCTCCATCGGTAAACCCTAACTTCGCAGCATTTTCGATAGCCCGTTGCAAATGTTTATGTCTATACACCAATAGATTTCTCGCCACCTGAGGATCTGACGTGCTCAAGTAAAATGGCAAGCAGTACGCTTCTGTGTCCCAGTAGGTACTTCCACCATACTTTTCACCCGTAAACCCTTTGGGTCCGATATTCAATCGCTCATCAGCGCCCGTGTATGTCTGCATGAGTTGGAAAATATTGAATCGGATACCCTGCTGTGCAGCGATATCCCCCTCAATAGTAATGTCGCATTTTTCCCAAATCTCTTTCCAAACCGACTCGTGTGCCTTT
>VYLZ01000731.1_pt1 | contig 21034 bp, 24 predicted proteins | sample 5115361 | NCBI WGS metagenome assembly VYLZ01 (sample SAMN12291805, study PRJNA351875) | freshwater metagenome | isolation source: freshwater lake | place: USA: Michigan, Sixteen Lake | collected 2013-08-07 | reverse complement strand
GATGAAAAAACGGCAGCAGGAAGCGAAACTTTTCCCGATTTTTGTCTTAAATCAAGCGATCGAACAATTATTAAACGATGGGGAAAATTTGCCCTTCGATCACTTGGCAGCTTTACGAGAATTAATGGAAACTGCCCAACATTTTTGGGAGATCGATCGCCGCTTGCGTGAGAGTGAACCCTGTTTTCAAAGTCCCAGCGAAACTATTAGTCAGTTTATCCAACTTTTGCGCCGTGGCACAATTACTGCTAATCCCTATCCCGTGCGACAATTTATTAAATCTTCCTCAGCAGTCACCCTAGGCAATATCTTTCAATATCGTTCTTTTCGTTCTAGTCATCGTTGGCATTTTTGGCTAGATTGTTCCTCCCCACTCTGGGAACAAGGAGGTGCTGCTACTCTTTTTGCTGCGCCGATTTTTTGGCGAGAAAGTCCATATCAACGCTGGACAACAGAAGCAGAATTAGAGGAAAATCAGGCACGTTTACAGAGAGTTTTAAGGGATTTATTGGCACGGGTAAGCGAAAAAGTTATCCTCTGTCACAGTGATTTAGGAGTATCGGGAAGCGATCAAACCGGACAACTTTTATCCTTAGTACAAGCGGCAAAAGAATATGATTATAGTATTACTTGAATTATCGGGATTGAAACTTTAGCAAGTATCTAGTGCCGATCCATAAGGAGTCATGCACACATTTCTTTACTTTTTTTGACAAAATCGCCTGTAGACAAGTGAGTAGAAGTATTTCACTTTATTGATTCTGTCGCATAGATTTTGAACGAATCTCTAATTTTGTTAAGCTAACTTAAACCAGCGATTTTAACCAACCGTACCAAGCATCTAAACCTTCTCCAGTGGTAGCGGAAACTTGAAAAACTTTCAGATTGGGATTAACTTGATAGGCGTAATCTAAACAGCGATCGAGGTTAAAATTAACGTAGGGCAGTAGGTCTATTTTTGTCAAGATCATGACTTGAGAAGCGTGGAACATATAGGGATATTTAATCGGTTTATCTTCTCCTTCGGTGACGGAAAGAATGACGACTTTGGCATTTTCTCCCAAATCAAATAAAGCAGGACAAACTAGATTACCGACATTTTCGATCATGACTAAAGAATTCATCGGTGGATCGAGTTCGATTAATCCTCTCTCTACCATTGATGCTTCTAAATGACAACCTGTTCCGGTATTAATTTGGATAACCTGACAACCGGTTTCACTAATTTTTTGGGCATCATTAGCTGTTGCTTGATCTCCCTCAATGACACTGATAGGAATAGCGGTTTTTAAATCGGCAATTGTGCGAGTTAAAAGGGTAGTTTTTCCCGAACCGGGGGAAGAAACTAGATTAAGGGCAACAGTTTTTCTCCCCTTCAACCAACCACGATTTTGTGCCGCTAACAGATTATTTTTTGCCAGCAGATTTTGCTCAACTTGGAGAATGCTACCATGAATTTGAGCGTGAATTTCCGCAGGATGATGGGGATGCTCATGATCGTGATCGTGATGGCTATGACTAATAACAGTACCATCGGCTAAAATATGTTCATGGGTTCCCGTTTGCGGATTAGTTACCATCACTTCCGAGTTATCAGAACAACCACAGGTTACACACATAAGGATTCTGTCTCCAACGATTTGAGATTTAATTCTTGACCCTGTAAAATGACTATATTGCGACTACCACATCGATCGCAGATTCCGTAGGGATATTCTAGTTCTAGCTCATTTCCGCAATCTTGGCACTGTCCTAAACCAGAAATTTCCAGAATCTCTAACATTGCCCCCTCTATATTAGTACCTTGACAACAGGTATCAAAACAAAAAGCGATCGATTCTGGCATAATTGCCGTTAGTTTACCAATCTCTAACACCACGCGCTTAACTTTCATTCCTCGCGAGTGTTCTAAAGCAAGTTCAATAATATTTTGGGTAATTCCTAGTTCGTGCATTTTCAGTTATCAGTTATCAGGGAACAGGGAACAGGAAACAGGGAGAAGGGAGCAGGGAAATTTCAACTAAAACCCCAAAACCCCAAAACCCCAACTATCTGTTTTTTTAGTTTTCACTTTTTCCTTTAAAACTGTCTCCTGTCTAATTAACATATTCTCGGTAATTGTTCACCGACTAACATATCGAGAATCCTTTTAGTGCCGAAAGCGGTTTTTAAGTAAACTAAATTGGGGGGAGAAGCGACGACTTCCCCGATACAAGCGGCATTTTTACCGTCAGGATGGGAACGCATCACTGCTAAAACGCGATTTTCCGCCTCCGGAGGCACGACAAGGACTAATTTGCCCTCATTTGCCAGATAAAGCGGTTCTAAGCCCAATAATTCGCACATTCCTCGCACTTCTTCCCGGATGGGGATCGCCGTTTCCTGTACCTGTATTCCCACCCCTGAACTTTGGGCGAATTCGTTTAAAACTGTGGCTAATCCGCCTCTAGTGGCATCCCGCATCGCTTTAACTTCCGGGCAAACTGCCAGAATTGCAGAAATTAAAGAATTCAGAGCTTGACAATCGCTTTCGATTGTGCATTGCAGGTCTAATTCGCCCCTGGCCATCAGAATGGCGGTGCCGTGATCCCCCAGAAAACCGTTAATCAAAATGCGATCGCCAACTTGTAAATTATTGGCACTGGAATTGATTCGGGCCGGAATTACTCCGACTCCAGAGGTATTAATAAATATTTGATCCCCTTGTCCAACGACTTTTGTATCCCCGGTGACGATTTTTACCGCTGCTTTGTCGGCGGCTATTTTCATGCTGGTAACGATGGTTTTTAGGGTGTCGATAGATAAACCTTCTTCGAGGATAAAACTACAACTGAGATAGAGAGGAATTGCCCCACCGACAGCCAAATCATTAACGGTTCCATTGACTGCTAAACTGCCAATATCACCCCCCGGAAAGAATAGGGGAGAAACCACATAGGAATCGGTGGTAAATGCCAAGCGATCGCCTATTTTAGCCAAATCTTTAATCTCAAATCGGGCTTGATCTTCAAGGGTTGCCAGTAAGTTATTATCAAAGTTATTAACAAATATCTCATTAATTAAATCCCGCATTGCTTTGCCACCACTGCCATGGGAGAGAGTGATATTTGTGTCGGTAATTTTGTGTTTTTTAAATTTTAAAGAAGCTGAAGGAGTGCTAGTCATCAATTTAAGTACAGCAGTTATCTTGATGGTGAGGTAGGAAGTTTTCGTTTTGGGTAGTCGGTGGTCGATACCAAATTAGGTTACACTTTATCCTGAGGAGAAATGCTGTCATAGCCTACTGCTAGATTATCTTAATGGGTTTCTGGTATTTCTCGCACTTTTTCTATAGTTAAGTCCAAAGCTTGAGCAATTTGTTCTACAGTTAAACCTAAAGCCAATAAACGCGGCACAGATTCCAGTTTACCTTCCAGTTTACCTTCCAGTTTACCTTCCAGTTTACCTTCCAGTTTACCTTCCAGTTTACCTTCCAGTTTACCTTCCAGTTTACCTTCTTCTCGAACGTCTTGAAAATAACGGGTTTGTTTCAGTTCATCTAAACTAAACATGGCTTCTATCTCCCGGCGACTTAGACGTGGTAATTTATAGATAAGGATCGTTTCTATTAATTGTAGGAGGTTTTGCGGTTGGGTAAATTCAGTTCGCACTCGTTCAATAAGTTGTTTGGCTGTTGCCACTGCTTGATTTTCTTTAGCAATAATTAATTTTATAGTGGCAATACCGAGGGAATCTTGATTAATATCATCTAGTTCATCTAAATATATTCGCGTCACTCTCCCAGATGTCAATAAGTCTTGGTAACGTACAACCTGATCTGATTCTACCCGACGATGGGGATAAATGACCACCCCGTGCCAATCATTGTTAAAAGCAGTTTTACTGAGATATAAGAAGATTTCAGCAAAGAAACGGCCATAAAAATTCTGATCATCTTGAAATTGCACCTCGCAGAAATAAATAGGAATGCTAGGATCGGTAATATTGGGCAAAAATACGCCATCAATACGAAAAGCTAGTTGCTTAATTTCGACGGAATCAAAGCGGTAATTCTCTGCTTCTCTGGGGGCAAGGTTGATTAATTCAAAGAAAATTGACGGATAAGATTGAAAAAGATCATAAAAAATACTGTCGGTTTTCATGGGGAACTTGTGGTGGTAAGCTCTGCAAAAAATTTTCGCTGTTTTATCCCAATTCCACTAACTTTATCTTACCATGTAGATAGAGGGTTTTCCTGCTAATCATTTTCATTATAGCAGTTATCTTTGCCAAACCAATGCTAAAAGCTAATACCTAAAATAACCGATAAATGATCGAGTCTGAACATCTCCCCCTGGTCAGGGCGCTATAGCTGACAATGAGTCGCTATAATAGAATTCGCCGATCGCTAACTTCTCCCTCGGTAAAATTTCTATGACTGGAAGACTGAACAAGCTACAACAAGATTTAAAGAACATAGAAACGGAAGTGGCAAATTTAGCCGAAAGAATGCGAGAAAAATACCGAATTTATCTTGATTTACTCGGTGAATCTCTCTATAAACAGGCGATCGGGGCAGTGTATTATATATGTACCCGTTACTATGGGGGGGAATTTCTGGCCCTCTCCCACAGCAATCGTCAGAAACTACAAGAGGAGATCAAAGCTCTAGGACAAGAGGCTAAAGCCAGTTTACAGCAATTGGGCGAGCAGAGCTTCGATCGAGGGGCATTTTCAGGGGTAGGATTCTCTAAAAGTCCAGCAGAGACAGTTAACACCCCAGATTTCTTGAAACTTTTTCTAGACAAACGGGAAAATCTAGCCGCAGCTGGAGAGATTAATAACCCCGATATTTTACTTTATTGTTGTCGAGTGCTGGAAAAAAACTGTATCGAGATTCTCAATCATCTCTCTAAACAAATTAATCAGCAACTACAAAAAGCTTATATTCTTCCCCCTCATCTACCCAGTCAAATTATCGATATGGCAATTCAAGCGGGAGAAGAAGGACAATCCCTAGGGGGAGGAAATAATATGTTAAACATTCTAGTGGAAGCTAAAAACCCTGAACCAGAGGAAGAAAAAGATGAAGATGAAGATGATGGGGATGATCATGATTTTTCAAGTGGCAAAGTCACTAAAGTAACGGCGATTCATCTACGAATGGCTGAACTCGAATTTGCTGATACGCGCTTAAGTGTCGAAAGAAATCAAATTCGCTCCCTTTGGGAACAATTAAATCGTCTAGGGGAACAATATCATCGTATTCGCAAAGAATATACTATCGCTCAAGCGGAAGCGGCATGGCGCAGTAGTTGGTACGATTAATCAGTTATAATCAAACAGGGGTATCAGGGAAGCATAATACCGGGAAATTTGGAGGAAATTTGGAGTCAAGAGACAATTATGAAAGGGGAAATACCCGACTGGGTGAGATTACAAAAAGCCTTATCTGTAGAAGCGGAAAAAGGTTATCCCGATCTTCAGGGAAATCAGTACCGTTTTAGCGAGTTTTTCTGTCTTAGTTTCGGGGATAATCCTCCCGTGGGAATTTCCACCAGTGAGAGAAATCGCTGGCGAGAATTAGCCCAAAAATTTGCCCAATATTCCCAGTTTAATCCCAGACAAAGACAACAATTAGTCACCGAAACTCGCAATTTTTTGCAACAATTACGGCAAACTTTAGAAGCAGCCCCCACCCCCAAAGAACCAGCTGCGGCGAAAATTATTAATACCACTCCCATCACGGCAAAGGCTAATTCTCCACGGCAAGTTACCCTCGAACAACCCTTGAAATATCTAGCGGAAGTGGGAGAGAGAAAAGCTGGTCTTTTAGAAAAATTAAACCTCCACAAAGTTGAAGATTTATTATATTATTATCCCCGGGATCATATTGATTACAGTCGTCAAGTCAATATCGCTAATTTAACCGAGGGGGAAACGGTAACTTTAGTGGGGAATGTCAAGCGCTGTAATTGTTTTACTAGCCCCAAAAATACCAAGTTAGCTATCTTTGAATTGCTCTTACAGGATCGCACTGGACAGATAAAATTAAACCGTTTTTATGCGGGAACTCGCTATACTAATCGTGCTTGGCAAGAAGGACAAAAAAAACTCTATCCCGTCGGTTCGGTGGTGGCGGTTAGTGGTTTAGTCAAAGCGGGTAAATATGGGTTAACTTTAGAAAATCCTGAATTTGAATTATTAGACAGTTCTGGGGCAAGTATTGAGTCCTTAAAAATCGGGCGTATTCTGCCGGTTTATCCCCTCACCGATGGAGTACCCGCCGACCTAATTAGAAAGGCTGTAGTCGCCGCTTTTGGGGCAGTAGAGGCGATAAAAGATCCCTTGCCTTTCGGTCTCAGAAAACAATACGGATTAATCGATTTAAAAACAGCAATTACTAACATTCATTTCCCTAATAATGCCGAGATTCTCAGTCAAGCGCGACGGCGATTAGTCTTTGATGAATTCTTCTTTTTACAATTGGGTTTTCTGCGGCGGCGGCAACAGTATCGTCAGACACAGAAAAGTGCTATTTTTAGTGCTAAGGGTCAATTAATTGATCGATTTAATCAGATAATTCCCTTTCAATTAACTAATGCTCAAAAACGAGTTATTGAGGAAATTTTAGAGGATTTAGATTCTAGCACCCCGATGAATCGTCTTGTGCAGGGGGATGTGGGTTCTGGCAAAACAATTGTCGGAGTTTATGCTATTTTAGCAGCCCTACAATCCGGTTATCAAGCGGCATTAATGGCTCCCACGGAAGTTTTAGCGGAACAACATTATCGTAAGTTAGTTAGCTGGTTTAATCTCTTACATTTACCCGTAGAATTATTAACTGGTTCCACAAAAACCGCTAAAAGGCGAGAAATTCACGCCCAATTAGAGACAGGAGAATTACCACTTTTAGTGGGAACTCATGCCCTAATTCAAGATGCAGTTAATTTCCGCAAATTGGGGTTAGTTGTTATTGATGAACAGCATCGTTTTGGGGTACAACAAAGGGCAAGATTATTAAGCAAAGGAGAGTCTCCCCACGTTTTAACCATGACAGCAACACCGATTCCCCGTACTTTAGCTTTAACCCTGCATGGGGATTTAGATGTGAGTCAAATAGACGAATTACCCCCCGGCAGACAACCGATTCAAACCACCGCTTTAAATGGCAATCAAAGAAGGGCTGCCTATGATTTAATTCGCCGTGAAATTGCCCAAGGCAGACAAGCTTATGTGATTTTTCCCTTAATTGAAGAATCGGAAAAATTAGATGTGAGGGCTGCGGTGGAAGAATATCAAAATTTATCAGAAAAGATTTTTCCTAATTTTAATATCGGTTTACTCCATGGTCGCATGAGTTCCGCCGAAAAAGAGGAAATCTTAACAGCTTTTCGGGATAATATTCTGCAAATTATTGTCTCAACTACAGTTATCGAAGTGGGGGTTGATGTTCCCAATGCCACGGTGATGTTAATTGAAAATGCCGAACGTTTTGGCCTTTCACAATTGCATCAATTACGGGGGCGCGTGGGCAGAGGCTCCCATCAATCCTCCTGTTTACTTTTAAGTGGCAGTAATAGTGCTAATTCCCGTCAAAGATTAACGGTTTTGGAACAATCCCAAGATGGCTTTTTTATCTCGGAAATGGATATGCGATTTCGCGGTCCGGGGGAAGTTTTAGGACAACGACAATTTTACCAGATTTTGCCCTCGCTAGTTTAGTCGAGGATCAAGAGGTGTTAGTTTTGGCAAGAGATGCCGCCGAAAAAATTATGTTAGATGATCCCCATTTAATCACTTTGCCCAATTTGAAACAAGCCTTAGAAGCTAAATATCAACGGATGTTGGGAGCGGATATTTTAACTTGATTTAGATGTTCAGTGATCAGTAAACAGTAATACTAAATCCAGTTATTAAAAACTGATTATTTATTCTCCGTTATTTTATCACTCAATCCAAGCCTTTGGGGGGTTCTACCCCCCAAACCCCCCGTTGGGGGCGTGGCGCCGCCCCCAAACCCCCCGCGCATTAGTTTTTCGGTGGGATGCTTACAGACGGCTGCTGACACATCTGTAATAATTTAAGAGTCACTCCACTTGCATGAGTGCCTCTTCTGATATGTAGCCTATACTCAGTGGATTTAGTATAATCAGTAAACAGTAAACAGCGAAAAGACAGCAGCAAACTGCCATTTGATGAGGCTCACTTAATACATACTGCTCACTCAAAACTCAAAACTCAAAACTCAAAACTCAAAACTTAAAACTTAAAACTCAAATCTGATAACTGATAACTGATAACTGATTCAATTAACCAAATTTAATCATTTCTCGTCCTGCCATCACGGGTAATTCCCCTTTTAAAATCGGAATCAATGTCTCGCGAATTCTGTCCGCATCGGGGGGACAACCCGGCATAAAAATATCGATGGGAATGACTTGATGGACCGGCAGCACTTGATCTAATAATTCGGGAACGATACCGGGTTCTTCTGGTAGTTGAGGTGTGTTATCTCCTAACTCTAAATAAGCCCTTTTTAGCACGGGATCGGCAGTTCCTAACATATTCCGCATAGCGGGAACATTAGCAGTCACGGCGCAATCACCAAAAGAAACGACGGTTTTGGTATTTTGGCGGACTAGATGAATTAGTTCTAAATTGTCCTGATTAGCGATCGCTCCTTCCACTAAACAGACATCGACATTTTCGGGATAGGTTTTCAGATCGCAGCCGACGGGACTATACACCACGTCAACTTTTTCGGCTAATTCTAACAGCCATTCATCCAAATCGAGGAAGGACATATGGCATCCCGAACAACCGGCTAACCAGACAGTAGCGAAGCGAATTTTACTCATAACTTTAATTCCTTGGTTGGTATTGTTGGCTGAGTTGCAATTTGGTCAAAAGGATCAAACGAAAAGAAATTCTCTTTTAAGCTATTTTTGCCTCCCGGATAAACTCTTGCATTTTTTCCTCAAAGAAAGGGGCTAAATCTAGATTTTTCCAGTCTTTAAGCAGCTCAAAAATAATCGCCTCTGATGCAAAATTTCCTGTATAGGAAATAAAAGAAAAAGGACGTTTGCTGAAATTGAGCAAACAGCTTAAAATCGTGCAATGGTCTTTTACTCCAAAACCAAGAGAACAGGTTTTATCTCGATCTTTTACTCGCCAATTATCAGCATTTTTGGCATAAATATCTAGGGCAACTAAAGCGGAATCCACCTCTCTAGAATATTTAATTAAGAGCGAATACAAAACCCTAGGCTCTTGACTGACATCAGACAAAATTTCAATTATCCGACAAGGAATACTAGAAAATTGCGCCGTCAAATTGGAGAGAGACTGACACATTTCTAGGGCTTGTAGAAATTGCGATTCCGGTGATGTGGTCATAATTATCTTGTTTGCTGAATTGAATCGGACCAAGGATATTGTTTTTGTGCCAGTAAATGCGCTTGTTGCTGCGAAAAGCCTCGATTAATCACTAAGTCAGATTCGTAGATTTCATGATTGAGAAACATCCGATCAAGATTATTCCCTTGAGCGCCAGCGAGTCTTCGCCAAGCTGCTACCATTAAACCTTCGGGAAAAAATTGATATCGAGACACTCCCGATCCAAAAGCGTAATCCTTGGCGCGTCGGATATCGATTTCCGAGATTTCGTATTGGGCAGCAATCGCTAGGATATCTTGATTATTACCCATAATCTGATCATATTCCTCCCTTACCTTGGCGGTTAATTTCTGCTCGTAGATATCTAAATGCGCCCATCGATCACTATCACCCTCCATCGATTACTTTAACGCGTCCATTGGTGTTGAGTCCTAGCGTTAACTAAAAATTCCAACTTCGAGCGATCTTCCGTTGGACAAGCGGCAACACATTTGCCGCAGGAAGTACAGGCAGAAACGCTGCCCCAAGGCTGATCCATTCCCGCAATAATTTTATCTTTTTCGCCGCGATAAGCCAGATCCCAAACGTGCGCCCCTTCAATTTCATCGCAGACTCGCACACAACGGGTACAGAGAACACAACGATTATGATCGATACCGAAAAGATGATGGGAAATATCCACTTCTCGCTTGGGAAAACGATAGGGAAAACGACTATGATCCATACCCACTTCGATGGCTAAATCTTGTAATTCACAGTTACCATTAGCCACACAAACTGCACAAACGTGATTGCCTTCAGCGAATAATAATTCCACCGTCATGCGGCGATATTCTTTGAGTTTTGGGGTATCGGTATGAACCACCATTCCTTCCGCCACCTCCGTTACACAGGCGGGTAATAATTTATTAATACCTTCAATTTCTACCAAACATAAGCGACAGGCGGCCACTTCGGAAACCCCATCGAGATGACAGAGGGCGGGAATTTTTATTCCTACCTGACTAGCTGCCGCCAGAACTCGCGAACCTGCTTCGATCGCTACATCTTTGCCATCAATGCTTAAAGTGATTACGGACATAAAAATTATTCTCCTTGAGGATAATATCCCTCTCCTTCCATAGGCCACGGTTTGCCACCAAAGGTGGGATTTTTACAGAAAGTTTTAACCTAGACAATCGGCTAAGTCTTTTGCGGGGGTGGTAATCGGCTGCAGGTGATAGGTATCGGCGAGGAATTTCAGGACGTTAGGGGAGATAAATGCCGGTAAAGTTGGTCCCAGACGGATATTTTGCATACCTAGATGCAGCAGGGTGAGCAGTACAGCGATCGCTTTTTGTTCGTACCAAGAGATAATTAGGGATAGGGGTATCTCGTTGACGCTAACGTTAAAAGCGTTGGCTAATCCTAGGGCGATTTTGATGGCACTATAGGCATCGTTACATTGTCCCAAATCCATTAGCCGCGGTAATCCTTCGATGCTACCTAATTGTTTGTCGAAAAAGCGGAATTTTCCGCAGGCAAGGGTTAAAACGATACAATCTTCGGGAACTTGTTCCACAAATTCGGTGTAGTAATTGCGATCGGGTTTTGCCCCATCGCAGCCACCAACTAGGAAGAAGTGACGGATTTTACCCTGTTTAAGGGCATCAACCACCGTATCAGCGACACTGAGGACGGTATTGTGGGCAAATCCCACCATTACCTGCCGAGGTTCGCTTATTTCAGTAAATCCGGGCAATGACAGTGCTTTAGCAATCACGGGACTAAAATTGATCGCACCGTCCACTGTTTCTAAGCGGTTAATATGGGCATAACCCACAGGTCCGAGGGTAAAGAGTTTACTTTCATAGTTTTCGTGGGGGGGCATGAGACAATTAGTAGTTAAAACTATTGCCCCCGGAAACTTAGCAAATTCTTTAGTTTGATTTTGCCAAGCGGTTCCATAATGACCGTAGAGATGGGGATATTTTTCTTTTAGTTTTGGATAACCGTGAGCGGGTAATAATTCTCCGTGGGTATAGACTGTTATGCCAGTATTGGCAGTTTGTGCCAGTAAAGCTGCCAATTGTTTAATATCATGGCCGGAGACTAAAATGGCTTTACCTAAACGCGGATTTAAGGGAACATTTGTCGGTATGGGATGACCGTAGGTTTCGGTATGACCTTGATCTAATAATTCCATGGCCCGCAGGTTTGCTGCCCCGACTTTTAGACAGATTGCCACCCAATCATTCAGGTTTAAATCCCCCCGATCAATTGCCGCTAAAGTCTCTTGGATAACCTGATAAACCGAGTCATCCTCTTGACCTAATTCCTGAGCGTGGAAAGTATAGGAAGCAAGACCTTTAACTCCGTAGATAGCGGTTAACTTTAGGGAAAAAATATCGATGTCCTGCACTTTTTCAATTAGTTCTAAGGATACTTCTTGACCTTGGCTAACTAGGCTCTCATTAAAATTAGGCTGATAGTTGGCAAGTGCAGACCAGTCCAGGGATCCCAATTGTGCTTTTAAATTTTCCCGAATCTCTAAACAACGCTGAATATAATCGGTAAAACGTCGTTGATCGAAGTTCACATTGGTCATGGTGGCGAAAAGCGACTCACAGGTAAAAATATCGGCTTCGCGAGTAGATATCGCCGCTTCTTTGGCTTTTAAAACTACCGATGCTAATCCCCGCAGACAATAAACTAATAAGTCTTGAACAGCGTTGACTTCGGGACTTTTTCCACAGGCTCCCCACTGATGGCAACCATTACCACTAGCGGTTTGTTCGCATTGTTCACAAAACATAAGTTTTCTCTCTTTTTTTCAGTAGATTGACAGATTGTTGCGATTTGTTCTACTAAGTTCAATCCCGCTTTTTTGAAAGTTATTTATTAGCCTTCACCCGGCAAGAATTATGGATTTTACGACTGGAAAGCTTGTCTTGACAGCCTCTCCTCTCTGAACTATGTTTTTATTCTCTCACTCTTTTTACCAGTTGGGTTCTGATTTTAGATTTCCTCAAGAATTACCGATTAAACAATTATTTAGTTGTCTTATTTAAATTAAGTATTTTTGGTGATTTTTATGATATAATGAGCGAAATTTTCGATTTTTAGGCGGTCAATTATACTAAATCCCTTGAGTATAGGCTACATATCAAGAGAGGCACTCATGCAAGAGGCAAAGGGGAGAATAAATAATCAGTTTTTGATAACCAGATTTAGTATAATTTCTGATATGTCAAATCAAGAAACTAAACCAGCATCTATTTCTCTGAATGCTAGGAAGCAATCTGTTGATTTTCCTCAAAACCCTGAACAGCCACTTCTAGTTGAAGAATTGGAATGGTCAGAAACCGAGGTCAAAGAATCTTATTATCACCTCCAACACCTTGAAAATGATTGGAATGCACCTAAAATAAATATTTATTACAAGCTTTAATCGAGGTGATTTAAAACTTTGCTTCTAGTCCAGCTTGTTTACAAATGACATTGGCTGTTACTTTATCAATAGTACGGTGTCTTTTAATGGGAATAGTTTTTTCTCCATTGGTATAGATAGAGTGATTCCCGCCTTCCCTGAGAAGATAAAAACCATTTTCTTCAAAATATTTGATTAGATCTCTGCGTTTTACTGACATCTTAAATACTTAGATAAATTGATTCTAACAAGCATTCTTCTAGAGGAATCGGTTGGTTTTGTTGTTGATAGGCTAAAATCATTTCAAAGAGAGCATCTTTGAGCATTTCTCGACATTCTTCTAAGGTTGCTCCTTCGGTAATCACTTCTGGCCATTCTATCAGTTGTCCCATGTAACCAGAGGGAATTTTTGTATATTTAGCAGTATATTGATTGAGCATAGTTATCTCTTTTTTTATCTACTTAACTTAGCAATGATTGAAACCGCTCATCTCCCCGAATCTGCTCAAAATCTTGATCCGTTTTCGCCATATCCTGATATTCGACATCAAGACTGATGAACGATTTATTTGATTAGTGGTATTCCGATATCTTTGCATATTTTATTAGCGAGAATATCCCTAATTTCCCTATGTCTTGGAATCGCAGATCTTTTATTTAATCGGGGGTTAAACTACCAAGAATGGCTAGGACTTGCTGAAAAAGTACGGGCGAAGCATTCGGGCAATAACTTATCGCTGAAACCGTAGATTTCCTATCCGAATGCTTCGCCCCTACAGGACGTGATCGATAAACTGTTTGCGTTTCATACAACAATTTTCTCTTCTTGGTAGTTTCCCCTAGTAGCGGCAATTGCTTCCTGTTTATTCAATTCTAATGCTTCACTAAGAGTAATTTTTAGGCTTTCTAATAACTGATCACGAGATGCTTCTTGACAGTTAATTTCTTCTATCCAACCAATCCACCAATCTCCGTCTGGCTGAATTATAGCTGTGTAGGTGTTAGTCATAGAATATCTCCTTAGCTAAAATACAAATATATATTATTATACTCGATCTAGCAATCTCTGAAACCGCTCATCTCCCCGAATCTGCTCAAAATCCTTATCTGTTTTTGCCATATCTTGATATTCGGTATGGAGGTTGTCAGTCAGGAATTATTGCATCAATCATTTCTCTCCGATTCTTGCGATAAATATAGAAATCGCTATCTAAAGTTAACACAGAACTGCTTTCAATTATAGCGTTTCTGATTCACAAGAGGTACATTGCCGATCCTGAGCAGCTTAATAAGCAAAGGTTTAAGTGTGCCGCACATATGCGAGAACCGCTATAATTCAGTCATCCTCACCAAACAAGCATCAGCAAAAGACATGGGAACGGATTGATAACGCTGTCTTAACTCTCGGATGACTTTGACTTCATCATTTAGGCTAAAATCTATTTTAATTGTTCCCCGTTCAATTAAAGACATTATTGCATCTTCACTCCCATAAACATCTTGTAAAATAAAACAGAATTCAGTGATAACTGCCTCACAAGTTAATAAAGGTTTGGCAACTTTTTCCCATTGCTGAATTGCCCAATTGTGATAATTATCACTCCGGTCGAGAACGGCGACTAAGACCCCCGTATCTAAAATTACTCTTTTAAGCATATTAGACTAGATGTTTTTTTTTAAATTCCCTCTTTTTTAGGGATAAATCTCCTTTACCACTGTCTAAACACCCCACTAAGTCTCCGGCTGATTCTAAAGCAGAAATTTCTCTTTCTTCCTCATGAATTGCTGTCTTATCTGCTTTAAGTTGCAAAAATTCAATAAACTCTATTACTTGTTGTTGTTGTTGTGGGTTGAGGGTTTGCAGTTTTTCTAAAATGGTTTGTTGGTGGGTGGTTGCCAGTGTCATAGCAATTGTTCTCCTGATAGGATAGAAAGTTGTGACTTAAGAGTTATTATACCCTAATTCTGATGATAGGATTGCTTTCGACATAGATAGTTATCTCTTTTTGGGTTTTCTTAACTTAGCAATGATTGAAACCGCTCATCTCCCCGAATCTGCTCAAAATCCTTATCTGTTTTCGCAATATCCTGATATTCGACATCAAGATTGATGGCGCGTTGTAAGTTTTCTAAGATTTAATAATGTTCTGGCAATATATTTTAGCTGTTGCTACTGAGATAACAGATTGACAACTAATCAAAAAGTTCATACCTAATAAACCATCTACCCGCAAAACTGCTGGAATATTGTAGGCCATAACTTCAAAATTTTTGAGAAGTTGTCCTATACAATTAAACCAAGCAATTTGAATTATAGGTATCGGAGGGGTAGTTCCTTTGCCAGTTACTATTGTTTGCTTGCTTTGAGGATTATTTAGATTGTAACCTAAATCTTCTAAGATTTTGACAGGCAATATTGTCATACTAGAGCCTGTATCAACCAATAAAGTAACTCGATAAAAATCTCCCTTATTTATTCCGCCAATCATGGCATTAATTTTAAACAAATTTTGACCATGACGCAGCAATGAATGAGGTTTATTATAAGTCATATAACCACCACTATATTATCAGGAATAATGCCAGTGTATTCAATAGCTACTGGTTGTCCTTGTCGTAAAGAAAGTTGATTATAAACTTCATCTCTGTTGGCTGAATGGGTTAAAACTTGTCCTTGAATAACATTAAGTTCCTCATCTAGTTCAGGATTGAGGATTAGTACCCATTGATCCGGATAAAACTGACAGATTTCTTGTCTGCTTAGAAGATTTGGACTTTCTGTTTGAGATAGGGTAGTAGCTTTCATAATTGTTAATTATTTAAAGTTAAATTGTCTTACTTAATTATACTATAAACAGAGTTATTCGTCAATATTAACCAACAATCTCTGAAACCGCTCATCTCCCCGAATCTGCTCAAAATCTTGATCCGTTTTCGCCATATCCTGATATTTGACATCAAGATTGATGGCGCGTTGTAAGTTTTCGATAGCTAATTCTACATTGTTTTGTAAGCCATAACAGCAAGCTTTATTGTAGTAAGCATTAGCATAATTTGAATTAATTTTAATAGCTTGATCGTAGGATGCGATCGCTTCTTCATACCTTCCTAAGTTAACTAACGCATTCCCTCGGTTGTACCAAGCTTTATGGTCATCGGGTTTAATTTCTAAAGCTTGATCGTAGGATGCGATCGCTTCTTCATACCTTCCTAAATTACCTAACGCAACCCCTCGGTTGTACCAAGCTTGATGGAAATCGGGTTTAATTTCTAAAGCTTGATCGTAGGATGCGAGCGCTTCTTCATACCTTCCTAAGTTAACTAACGCAATCCCTCGGTTGGTCCAAGCTTCATGCTTATCGGGTTTAATTTCTAAAGCTTGATCGTAGGATGCGATCGCTTCTTCATACCTTCCTAAGTCATCTAACGCAACCCCTCGGTTGTACCAAGCTTCATGCTTATCGGGTTTAATTTCTAAAGCTTGATCGTAGGATGCGATCGCTTGTTCATACCTTCCTAAATTACCTAACGCATTCCCTCGGTTGTTCCAAGCTTCATGAAAATCGGGTTTAATTTCTAAAGCTCGATCGTAGGATGCGATCGCTTGTTCGTATTCTTTTCCCATTGCATGAATTAAACCTTTTTCATGCCACAATTGAGATGCTCGAACAGGATCGAGAGATGGGGAATCGCTTAAATAGGCCTTAATTTCGGCCAACTTTTCCTGTCGTTGTTGGGGAGTGAATTGCTGATAGGTATCGAGATCGCTGTCTAAATAAACCAGTCTTCTAATTTCTCTTTCCAATATGTCCTTATCGGTCGGAAATTCATAAACTCCCGAATACCAATCAAAAAAATCCGACGCACGACGAATAAAATACCGCAAGGCAAATTCCGGCAATAAGAATACTAAAGTAAAGGGAAATTGCCGCTCAAATCGCTCACGGGATAGGTTTAAATAGCCTAAAATCTTAGGAACTCCGGCCCAGGTTCCTCCATAAACTGGACTTTGACTCGACAAGAAATAACCTTGACTTTCCGCTTCTTCGTAGCGCAGTAGTGCATTTTCTAAACCTCGCACAAAAAGAATGTTTAGATTGGTATAATTTGGTAGATCGACAATTTTCTCATACAAATTATCGGTTTCTGAATCAAGTTGCAGGACTTGAATATTTTTATTGGGTAAATCTTGACTGATTCCCCGAATAATCTCATCAGCTTGCACGGGAGAACAGCGAACAAAGAGTAAATTAAAGCCATTTTTTCGTCTGAGCGATCGCAGTAATGTTTGATAGGATTCTGCTGCTGTTAGGGGTTGCTCTTCTAGCAATCCTTCAAAATCCGATTCCTGAGAGTTAGTTAAGGGTTTTACTTTTTGGTTTGTCATTATTATATATAGCTGTATTCAGAGTTATGAGGTACACTGATTTTCTTACCTGTTCCCTGTTTCCCGCTGCCCATTCATAATTCATCATTCATAATTCATCATTAAACTCCTTAATTTCGGTAATTAAAGGATGCACATCATACCAACTTTTTAACTCTGCATCTGCATCAAAATAAGCATATTGTAAAACACAACGATTGAATAATAATTTACGATGAGCTTGATCATTTTGAATTTCGTTGGTAAGATGTACCTTAGCCAGAATTTTCCACTGCTCGTGTTCTACTGTTCTCCGATAGACATCTCTAGCTTGGGTTATTGCTCTTTGAGCAGCTTTTGCGGTAATGGGTAAAGCATCCACATGATCTAAAGCGGTTTGCATTAATAAAATTAAGTTTCGTACATGACCTCCAGTCATTAAACATAATCGCTCCAGAACTTCTTGACTTTCAAAAATATCTGTTTCTAGCTTTTTCGTTGGTAAAAATTGCTGGGTTCTTTTCTCAATAATAGCCTTAATTTTTGCTATACCATCAGGATTAATAGTATGATCAAGATTGCGGATCATAATCATCGGTAAAACCATCGGGTCATTATCATAAATATCGCGGAGATCATTGGCCCGATTAGAATAGGCCATTGAAATAGGTATAGTATAAATCAAATGACAATTTAACCCCTTTAATTGATCGGCTCGATCTAAAAAAATCTCATCATGATTAGTTTTATGATCTCGCCGATTTATTGGTACAATGCGATCTAAGTTATCAACAATTACCACTAATTTTTTTGAATCATCTAAGACAGTTTTGCTATTATCAATAAACTCATTTAGTGCTGTTAACAGCGTAACAGTATGAGGATTAATTTTATTTCTTATTTCTTGTCTTTGACTGGGAATTGCCCGAATCGCCGCAGACAATTTACCAAAATATTTAATTAAATCCCCTGTTTCTAGTTTAACATCTTCAACTTTAATCTCTGTTAAAGCTAAATCAATTAAATCCTGCCAACGGGATTTTATCCAGTTTTTTAAGGGGGTTGAATTAGCCTGTTTTAGTTGTTCTAATAAATGGCGCGTACAGGCAATGAGAATATCTGTATATTGAGCATCTTCTGGATCGATATCATCTTCATCTGCTGCAAAATAAACAACAAAACAATTTTTTTGCTCTAGATATTTTTTCAGGCGCAATAATTCCGTGGATTTCCCCCCTCCTCGATGTCCTGTGTAGAGTTGATGGGTGTACTCTGTTGGCAGCGCACGAATAATTTTTCTGCCCAAATCTAGACAGACATCGGCATCTGCTCTCACTGCTTTTAGATCTACATAAAAGGGACTACCAGCAGGTAAAGGAACTGGTTTAAAGGCATGAGCAAGATTAGCGATTAATTGTTCAGACATAGGCGACGATAGCTTGATTGATGTCATTATTATAACAATACTTATTTACAAGATGTTATACCAAATCCGCTTTTAATATTACGATGAACTCCCGATCGAACTTCAAAAACCCAGTTAGGGATTTTTCTCCCACTTCCCACTCCCGATTAAAATTGAATTTCACTCATATCTAGGGATAAAAAGCGATCGAGTCCTAAATACATCCAATAAATAGAGTTTGGGGATTCCTGAATAGTTTTTTGAAATCCCAAGGCTGCGGCTAATTTCTCATAATCGGGATGGATAATCAAGGTATGTAAATCGCAGAGATTAGGAAAATCTAAGGTCATTCTCTGGAGAGTTTTTTGGGCATCTTGCAGGAAGATTAAACGATATTTTTCTAAATAATTAGCATCAATCATCCAACTGCGAATAAATACCGAAAGACAATTTTCATCTCCCACGGATGCCATTTTAAAAGGATCCTGTTCGTTGATCGCACTTAGATGTAAACTCTTGTTAGGAGAGGTAAAAAAATTCGCTTCCGACTCGTTTGCAGTGGGATAGAGGAGATAAAAACCGACGGGATTAAGATTATCTACCCGACGCAAAACTCGCATACCTGTAGTGTAATCTTTTGCCCAACCCCGCAACAGACGAGAAATGCGATGGGGAATTGCCTCAGCATTGCGATTCATCCAGTTATAATTGCCTGTCAGCAAGTGAGCCACAGGAATCGCATCACAACGGGGATTAAATTGATCTAATTGCAATTCTACAGATGATTCTGAGCTATCAGGCTCTAAAATCCCCGCAATTGGTTTGATTTTAACTCTGGTTGTGTTGCCGTCAAAAATTTTTTCAATTAAACCAAGGGCTGCTAATTTATCTAACATCATCCCAGCAGAGCGATCGCTGCCCTGGTCCTGATCCTGATAAAATAAATCCGATGCTTGTCGATGGGTACAGATAATGGCAGTGGTGGGAAAAATTAACTGGGATAAAGGGGGTTTTACCTGTCCCTCGTTGGCGATCGCATAAATCCAGAGACGCAGAAAACAAGTGGCACGCACCCGGGTTAATCCTACTTTCCCCACCAAGCGATCGATCATCTGTTCTTGTTTTTCCCAAGAATACCAAATTTTCAGATGTTTTATCTCCATCTTTTCGGTCCTAGATTCTAACAACGATTATACTTCATACTTCACCCCACTTCACCCTAATTCCCCCCAGTTCTCAACCCTCCCCCGACTAGATAGCGCTCATTGTTGTTGCATCCTTAGAACAGACAGAATGGGTGCAGAAACGTTTAGGAGGCAATTATGAACGATAAAAAATACGGTACTGCTCCCAGTCATACTCAAGCGTGGATTTTTCAAACTTGGTTATCTTTTATTGTCTCTATTTCTGCCACTTCTTTAGGGGTTGTTTATCTGCCAGTAGATCCGTGGATTAAAGGTTATTTAGGCATGGGTTTACTATTTACCGTCGGTTCCACCATTAGTTTATCAAAAACTGTCCGCGATGTCGAAGAATCTAAACGCTTAATTAATCGCATTGATGAAGTAAAGTTAGAACGGATATTGACTCAGTACGATCCTTATAAGGATTAGTTTTTCCCAGTTATTGGTTATCAGTTTTTTCGATTATTCTCACCCTTTTTTATGACTTAGGAGAGTTTATATGCTATTTACAACTAATCTCATCGGTGTGACCAAAGGAATAATTTCTCTTTTACAAATAAAAGAGAGTTGGTTACAGCGATTATCTTTGCAATATGTTAAAAGCGATCGAGCTACCGCCCAAATAATTGCCCAAAGATATCTAGCCGCTAGTCCCTGTTTAGAAACCCTGCTAAAACTTCCAGAAGATTCCCTAGGTTATCATTATGCTACTCACCTAATTAGTCTCAATTTTGATCCTAATTTTTATCGGTCTATTCAGGTCAATTCCGATACAGATTATCTGCTGCTTCGCCTACGGCAAACTCACGATATCTGGCATATAGTAACGGGTTTTGGTGTAGATGTGATGGGAGAATTGCAACTGAAAGCTTTTGAATTAAGTCAAACTCGTCGCCCTCTAGCTATTGTCCTACTTTTAGGGGGATTATTCGGAGCTTTATTTTCTTCGCCACTTTCCTTAGCCTCTCTCTGGGAAGAGATTGTCATCGCCTATAATTTGGGCAAAAATACTCGACCTTTTTTAGCGCAAAAATGGGAACTAGCTTGGGAGAAATCCCTGCTAGTTTGGCGGCAAGAATTGGCGATTGTCCACTCGAACCTAGAAAATTAATTTTGCTGGACTACTTAAGTAAGTGGTTATAATTTGAAGATAGATTTTGTCTTTGATCCCCCCTGCCCCCTAGGGCTGTTTCATTCTCCCATCAGAATATCAAAAGTAAAAGCGATCACTGTCTTTGTAAAATGAGAAGTGACCGCCAACCTTTAAAATATATGTTGAGCTTAATAGAAAA
>VYLZ01000439.1_pt1 | contig 21102 bp, 28 predicted proteins | sample 5115361 | NCBI WGS metagenome assembly VYLZ01 (sample SAMN12291805, study PRJNA351875) | freshwater metagenome | isolation source: freshwater lake | place: USA: Michigan, Sixteen Lake | collected 2013-08-07 | reverse complement strand
TTCCTTGTGCGCAGTGGAATCTTAGGCGATGCCTCTGTTCATGCATTTACCGACCTCGGGCTTTCCGGGCAACTATTGATTTACCTTCTGTTCTTTACGCTTGGAGCCATCGTATTGGCAATCATTCGTTGGAAAGAAATTCCCTCATCAGAAAAAGAAGTATCTACCTACTCGCGTGAATTCTGGATTTTTCTTGGCGCCACTACATTATGCCTGATGGGTTTTCAGGTATTGTTGCCAACATCCATTCCAGTTTACAACAAGATCATTGAGATCTTTGGGGGAGCGTCCAATTTAGCGCCTCCCGCCAATCAAATTGAATTCTATTCAAAGTTTCAGTTGTGGTTTGGGGTAGCGGTAGCGCTCATCTCAGGAACGGGTCAATTTTTTTGGTGGAAGAAGATAGACAAAGAGAAACTAAAACAGGAAATGTTGACCCCTCTTCTGATAACATTGCTCCTCTTTGCCTTTACAATCGCTATTGCCAAGGTTTACAATCCTGCCTACTTGATTTTAACGCTGGCAGGGCTTTATCTCATCGTGTCAAACTTCAAGGTATTATTTACGCTGGCTAAACTAAATCCAAAATTATCGGGCGGTGCTGTGGCTCACATCGGTATTGGTATGATGTTGATTGGGGTAATGTTCTCGGCTGGCTATTCGAAAGTGGTTTCTTTGAACAACACAGGAATGTTGATCTCAAAAGAATTACCTACAGAGTTTAATCGCGACAACCTCCTGCTTTTTATCAACGAACCTAGGCCGATGGCAGGTTACGATATAGAATACAGGGGCGAACGTCTAGAGCCTAGACGCAAAAGCGGCTTCATCAACAAAAATGATGTCGAACTCACGTTAGATCCTTTCAAAGTCGTGGCACTCAAAGACATTATTTTTCAGAATGAAAAGCTCTACAATGCAAAAGACACCATCGAGATTTTTCCCGAGAACACTTTTTATGAGATCGAACTTCGCAGAGACGGAAAAGTAGCAGCCTCGCTCTTTCCACGCGTCCAAATAAATCCAGCAATGGGTGGCTTCATCGCCTCCCCTGACATCAAAAGAAAATTCAGCCGCGACTTATACACACACGTTTCGTTACCAATGCCTCGCGAGGAAGAACCTGAGTGGGGAAAAATGGAAGAGGTGAAAGTAAAAATTGGGGAAGAATTTTTTATCAACTCAAAATACAGCACAACGCTCGAGGAGATTAGGCGTGTTGACGAGATTGAAGGTGTGAAGCTCGCTGCTGAAGATGTGGCTGTTCAGGCGATGATCAAAGTACAAGGGGAGCATGAACCCTACACAGTGAGTCCGTTTTTTTTAATAAAGGATAAGAGTCAAGTGGGGCGCTTGCCCGCTTATCAACATATTGTGGCTGGGCACATTTGTGTTGATGATTGGATTTGGAATGGCTATGGTGAGAAGATTTAAAGAATAATTTGAAGATTTGAAAATGATATAATTTGAAAATGGCTAAACCAAAAAACAAAGAATCAAAGAAAGTAGCCTCAAAAGTAAAACTGAGTCTGGCGGAAGCAAAAAAATCTGCTTATACCCTTATTGATAAATGGCAAAAGCAAAAGTATGAAAATTGAAAATCAGAGAGCCGTAATTTTCAAATCTTCAAATCAGCTAATTTTCAAATTACCTTAACAACTCCCTTGAAATAACCATCTTCTGAATCTCCGTGGTTCCTTCATAGATCTGCGTGATCTTTGCATCGCGCATTAATCGCTCGACATGGAATTCTTTCACGTATCCATATCCACCGTGGATTTGCACTGCCTCAGTGGTAACTTCTTGTGCGATTTGAGATGCGTATAGCTTAGCCATTGCAGCTGCCTTCACAAAATCCTTCTTTTGATCTTTCAAATAGGCTGCCTTCCAAATCAGTAAACGAGCACTATCAATCTTGGTGGCCATATCTGCCAACTTGAATTGAATGGCCTGATGTTCGGTGAGGTGTTTACCAAACGCTTTCCTTTCTTTAGCATACTTCAGCGCTAGTTCAAAAGCACCAGCCGCGATGCCAAGCGCCTGGGCTGCAATACCGATGCGTCCCCCATTTAAGGTAGTCATTGCGAATGTAAAGCCAAATCCATCTTCACCAATTCGATTGGCCTTAGGCACCTTCACATCGGTAAACATAAGCGAATGGGTGTCACTGCCTCTGATTCCCATTTTATCTTCTTTTCTCCCCACCACAAATCCTGGCATCCCCCTTTCTACAATCAGCGCATTGATGCCTTTGTGCTTTTTCTCTGGATGCGTTTGGGCAATTACAATGTACACACTCGCGCTTTTACCATTGGTGATCCAATTCTTAGTACCATTCAAGAGATAGTAGTCCCCTTTGTCTTCAGACAGAAAGCTCCTATAACTTCACCCGTAGCTAACTTCTTTAAATATTTCACTTTTTGCTCCTCCGAACCAAATCGCTCCAATCCCCAACAAACCAATGAATTGTTGACCGACATACACACTGAGGCAGATGCATCGACCTTAGAAATCTCCTCCATTGCCAAGACATACGAAATTGAATCCATCCCTCCTCCGTTGTATTTTGGATCGGTCATCATTCCCATAAAACCAAGCTCGCCCATCTTCCTTTGGGCAAAGTCTTTGGCTGCTTGTTGTACAGCTAGTTGTTCTTCGGTCAGTTCAAAGTTCATTGACTATGATTTCGATTTTAGAATAAAATGCCACTTTTCTACTTATAGTTTTAAAAAAAAGCCCAAACAAAAGCTTGGGCTTTTTCTTGATTTGACGGCCTAGAGTTTCTACGATTTTTTGAATTGTTTTGAGCGTATTCTTGCATTCTTCGAAAATGAAGTAATTACAAATGAAAAACCAATAACAACAGCAATTGTAAAGATTATTCCAACGGCATCTTTAAGTCCTTCCATAAATTTTAATCTTTAGTTTCTTTATCCAAATAAACGGTCAATGCAACCAATGTCCCTAATGAGAAGAGAAACAAAACGCTTACAAATATAAGAAAGTTCTGATTGCCGCCTTCCGAAGTAACCAAGCCGTAAGCACCAGCCGCAGTACCCACAACAAATGCCGTTAGCATTTTCATAAGTTCGAGGTAGAACTTGACTCTGTTATCACTCATTTTTCAAAATGACTAGCAATAATGATGAATGTCTCTCAAAAGCAAAACTCCTCTAATTTCACTTCAGTTAAGTCTAAATCGTTAATCGCGATCCATACCCAAGTACATCATCACATAGTAGATGAGGGTAGTGACCGCACCAATAGCGGCAACCACATAGGTCATCGCAGCCCACTTCAACGCATCTTGAGACATGTCATACTCAGCTGGAGTAACAATATTTCTAGTCTTTACCCACGCCAATGCCCTGCGGCTTGCATCAAACTCAACAGGCAACGTAATCAAAGCGAAAAGGGCAAAAGCGGCATAGCAAACAATAATTACTAGTATGGCAGTTTGGGGAGCCAAAAATCCCTGTGAGAAGATCGCGCCAAAAATCATCGCCATCATCATAAAATTAAGAACCTTGGCACTTATGTTTTGAACAGGCACCATGGCCGATCTTAACTGAAGCATGCTATATGCGGTAGCGTGTTGCACGGCATGCCCACATTCATGAGAAGCTACGGCCGTAGCTGCTGCATTTCGCCCATGAAATACCTCTTGGCTTAAATTAACAGTCTTGTCGGCTGGATTGTAATGATCGGTCAACTGTCCTTCAACGCAAGTCACTTGAACATCTCTGATCCCGTGATCAGCCAACATTAGCCTGGCAATTTCAGCGCCTGTTAAGTCTTTGGTTAAATGTATTTGAGAATACTCCTTGAATTTGTTCTTCAGCTTTGAACTGACCATCCATCCAATCAACATGAAGAAACCCCCAATAATCAATGCACCCATAGTTGTAATAGTTTATGTTTGTTTAATTTTCTCAACAATTCGAGTAGTGGAATAACCCAGCACAAAATCGATCGTTTCCACTTTCCCTCCAGCCTTTTTAACAACATTTGCGCCAACGATGTTTTCTGCCAAATAGTCACTCCCTTTTACCAGTACATCCGGCACCAGCTCAGCAATCAAATTTAACGGGGTGTCTTCATTAAAAAAAACAACCAAATCCACGAATTGAAGTGCCGCCAAAATCCGGGCCCTAGAATACTGATCTTGCAATGGACGTTCAGGTCCCTTAAATCGACTTACCGAATCGTCTGTGTTCAGCCCTATTACCAGATGGTCTCCCTTAGCTCTTGCCTTCTCCAGATAGTCAACGTGCCCTAAATGCAAAAGATCAAAACAGCCATTTGTAAAAACAACTTTCTCGTTTTGCTTTTTCCAAGCACCAACAACTTCCTTTGCCTCTATTAAAGACTTTATTTTTCCTTCTGTTTTCTCCATTTGACAATCAAATAACTGGCGACCAAAGATAGCACCCCGAGTAAAATCATTAAAATGGTCTGCCAGCCATGAAAAATAAACACAAATGCAACGGCATCCGCTTGCGGAAGGTTGTAGAGCATTACTAACGCAAGTGGTACCAGTGTGTGGTAAGATCCTGCACCACCGGGGAGTGGCGCAGCCATCGCGATGGAGCCAACAGCAAACAGCGTTAGAACAGCACTAAAACCCAAATCTTCCGTTTCCGGAAATGCTTTTATAACAAGGTAGCTCATCAGGAAGTACAATAACCAAATGCCAAGAGAATAGGCAATAAAAAGTCCCTTGTTCTGCATCTTGAAAATGGAAAGCAATCCCTCTTTAAAGCCTTCAATAATTTTTAACAGCTTTTTATTTTTGCGCAGAAAGAAAATTGCTGCAGCAAAAACAATTACACCTAAAAAAACTACGATCATCCAAGGCGATATTGAAAAGCCTTCTCCGGAAGCAAAATTTAGCGTATCGATAAACTTCTTCAGTTTCTGCCATTCTGCAAAAAACGAAAAAGCAATTAACAACAATAGACAGATCACGTCCACCATCCGCTCCACTACCACGGTGCCAAACGAAACTTCAACGGGGGTTTTTTCAAGCTTGTACAAGTTATAGCAGCGCGATACTTCTCCGCCTCTTGGCACGGCTAAGTTCACTAGGTACCCGATCATCAGCGAAAGAAAGCTATTTGTTAATCCAACTTTGTTACCCGTTGGCACCAACAGCATACGCCAACGTTCTGCTCGCAATAAGTGACTGAGTATGGCAACCAGCGCCATCAACCCTAGATATCCTTTGTTAGAATTTTGCCACGCCTTCCAGAGAAAGTCTGACTTGTTTTCTCCTTCGCCCAACGTTAATCCTCTTAACGAAAGCCACAACAGAAGCGCGGTAAGCACTATCGAAAATAAGCGAGGGCTTGAACTGTTTTGCTTCTTCCAATTCCATCGAAGCATACGAAATCACGATCACTATATCACCCACTTGTGCTTTGCGCGCAGCAGGTCCATTTAGACAAATCGTTCCGCTGTTTCGTTCGCCTTTTATCACATAGGTTTCCAACCGTTCGCCATTATTGATATTAACCACCTGCACCTTCTCTCCTTCTATCAAATGGGCGGCATCCATCAGCGCTTCATCAATCGTAATACTTCCTACGTAGTGCAGCTCAGCCTGCGTAATCTTTACACGATGTATTTTTGATTTTAAAACTTCAATTCTCATTCAAGTAACAAATTATCTATTAGCCTAACTTCTCCCACATAACCCGCAATCAACAGAACGGATCCATCTAAAACGTTCTGCACAGGCTTTAAGTTTTTTGTATCTACCCATTCAATGTATTCCAATTTTACATTTGGTTTGGCCTCACACATCTGCCTGACTTTGTCTTTCACGGCAATGATTTGTTCACCCTTTTTCAATAGTTCGCTTGCCATCAACAAAGATTGATAAAATACAGTAGCATTCGCTTTTTCGCTTTCATTCAAACGCTGATTGCGCGATGACATGGCCAAACCGCTCGGCTCCCTAAAAATAGGAACCGAAGTAAGTTGAATGTCGAACTGTAGCTCATCCACCAACTTCTCTATCACTCTATACTGCTGAAAATCTTTTTGGCCAAAATAGGCGCGGTTGGGTTGAATGATGTTAAACAACTTGCAGACCACCTGGGCCACTCCGTTGAAATGTCCCGGACGAAACTCACCCTCTAACACTGAACCTATTTCACCCACATCAAACCCGATTTCACTCTTTGTTTGATACATCTCCTCATTACTGGGAGCAAAAATCACATCGCAACCAGCCATTTCCAGCTTTTCTTTGTCGCTATCCAGAGTACGCGGGTATTTTTCTAAATCAACTGCATTGTTAAACTGGGTAGGATTAACGTAAATGCTGCATATCGTAATGTCATTTTGGCTACGCGATGTTCTTATTAATTCCAGATGCCCTTCATGCAATGCCCCCATAGTTGGCACCAACCGGCTTAATTTCATAGAAAATCTCCATTCTGGGGCTGTTTTAAGGGGTCGCAAAGATAGACCTTATAAGTTAAGTTTAGTTGAATAAGGGGTGAATTTTGCGTACTTTTGCGCCTCGGTTCTCTATTTCTTTCTCTTAAATCCAGGTGTATGTCAAAAATCCGCATCCTCTATGTTGCCAGTGAGATTAACCCATTCCTCCAAACTACTGAAGTATCTGATTTTGTAAGGAAGTTGCCTCAGGCCATGCAGGAAAGGGGAATGGAGATTCGTATTTTGGTTCCTCGCTTCGGATTGATCAACGAGCGCAAGAACAGACTGCATGAAGTGGTTAGGCTATCCGGAATCAACATTGCGGTGGGTGACGAAGAGAAGCCTTTGATCATTAAAGTCGCTTCTATTCCCAATGCAAAACTCCAGGTTTACTTTATTGACAACGAAGATTATTTCCATCGCAAATCAGTTTTCCATGATAAGGAAAATAAGTTTTTTGAAGACAACGATGAACGCGCCATTTTCTTTTGCAAACAAACTAGGTTGGTCACCTGATATTGTACATTGCAATGACTGGATTACCAGTTTCATCCCATTGTACCTAAAAACTACCTACAAAAAAGATCCGTTGTTTAAGAATACAAAAACTGTATTCACGATTTACAACAACCCATTTACACATAAGTTTAAGGGCGACTTGATGGGTAAAGTAAGGATGATCGATATTGAAGACAATATGCTCGGTCATTTGAAAACAGCCGACTACGAAGGCTTTATTAAAATAGGCGCTGAGTTTGCAGATGTAGTAAATATTGCGGGCGACAACAAGAAACTCGAAGGTCTAGTGAAGAAACTAGAGAAAAAGAAAATAGAGAGCTACGCCAAGGATGATGACCATTCTGAATCATTTTTTAACTTGTACACAGATTTGGTAGGATAATCGAATTCCGCCCAATTATTTTTGAATACAAACGTTTCGCATATGTGTGAGGCAAGGTCAGCGAACTGGAAGCATTCCTTCACGGGCAAAATCTTTCGAGCACCATTGGCATGGGGCACACCCGTTGGGCAACTCATGGAGAGCCGAATGATGAAAATGCCCATCCACATTATTCCGCCACCAAAAAGTTGGCGATTATTCATAATGGGATCATCGAAAACTACAGCTCATTAAAACAAGATCTGCTTCGAAAAGGCCATCGGTTTTATAGTGAAACTGATACCGAGGTTTTTATCCATTTTATTGAAGACATAAAAGAGAAGGAGAACTGCTCTCTGGATGAGGCGGTACGCCTGGCACTTACCAAAGTTGTGGGAGCCTATGCCATTGTTGTAATGTCTTTGGAAGACCCAACGCTTTTAATTGCAGCGCGTAAAGGAAGTCCGCTAGTAGTTGGAATTGGCAAAGGCGAATACTTTATGGCATCCGATGCTACACCAATCATTGAATACACTAATGAAGTCGTTTACCTTAACGATCAAGAAATTGCCATTGTAAACAACGGGGTGCTAACCATAAAGAATACAGCGAATCTACCATTGACACCCTATGTGCAGACGGTGGATATGGAGCTCGAGGCGATTGAAAAGGGAGGTTTTGAGCACTTCATGATCAAAGAAATTTTTGAGCAGCCGCGGTCTATAAAAGACTGCTTGAGAGGGCGCCTTGATTCGTCATCGGGCAGGCTCATTCTAGGTGGACTCCGTGAATACCTGAATAAGCTAGTGAATGCCGATCGCATTTTGATTGTGGCATGCGGAACCTCTTGGCATGCAGGGCTCGTTGCCGAATACTTCTTTGAAGAGTTTTGTCGAATCCCGGTGGAGGTAGAATACGCCTCCGAGTTTCGCTATCGAAATCCGGTAATCAGAGAGGGTGACGTGGTTATCGCCATCTCTCAATCGGGCGAGACAGCTGATACATTAGCCGCCATCGAGTTGGCTAAATCAAAAGGGGCTATCATTTTCGGAGTTTGTAATGTGGTAGGGTCGTCTATCCCACGCAATACCCATGCGGGAGCATATACTCATGCAGGGCCTGAAATTGGCGTAGCGAGCACTAAAGCTTTTACAGCGCAACTTACTGTGCTGAATATGATCGCACTTATTGTAGCCCAAAAGAAAGGCACTATTACTGAGCAAAAGTACCATGAGCTGCTGGTTGAAATGGAGAACATCCCCACCAAGGTTGAAAAGGCACTGAAACTAGATAAGCAAATCCAAGCCATTGCAGACGAGTTCAAGGATGCTACAAACTTCTTGTACTTAGGGCGAGGATATAATTTTCCTGTAGCACTAGAGGGCGCCTTCGGCCCTATCGCGTTGATTGATCAAGAGATGCCCGTAGTATTCATTGCAACCAAAGACAGCTCTTACGAAAAAGTGGTCTCCAATATTCAAGAAGTAAAAGCTCGAAAAGGACGTGTTATTGCAATTGTTACGGAAGGTGATACTCATATTCCAAAAATGGCAGAATTTGTCATTGAAGTACCGGCTACTTTAGAGCCTCTTATGCCTTTGGTGTCGGTGGTTCCTTTACAATTGTTATCCTATCACATAGCCGTGATGAGAGGTTGTAATGTGGATCAGCCAAGAAATCTGGCAAAAAGTGTTACGGTTGAATAATTTGGTTTAGATATTCCTTTTTCAACAAAGGGCAAATCTTATATCGTTCATCTTTGGTGTCTTGATAGACTGCTTCCAAAACGTAATAAACATTTTCAATTCCAATTTTCTTAGCCCACTCAAATGGTCCCGTTGGGTAGTTGGTACCTAATTTCATGGCAATATCAATATCCTTTTTGCTGGCCGTTCCCTCCTGTACCGTATAGAAAGCCTCGTTGATGATCATACAAATAACGCGAGGTGTAACGAGGCCAACACGATCGGCCACCACTACAAAATCTGTTTGTAATAACTTGCTAATTCGTTCCAATTCGGATGAATCCGCCTCTGCTCTTAGGCTGACCTCTAACAGGTCGTGAAAGTTCAGCAAGGCTTACCAATGAAGTATTTAAAAAAGCTGTAACTCCTTTGTGGTCGCGATAGACCTCCATTTGAGATCGATCCTTTTCGATAACAAAATCAAATACAACGTCTGACGTGGCAAAAAACTTCTCCGCTTCTTGTTGATGATCAACAAGTATATACGAATGAGATAGGCCAAATTTATCCCGACATTCTTGTGCGTTCGCTTGACTGCCTATCACCAAAATATTCATAAGAGAAACAGAAGTTTTTCAGATATTTGAATCAAAACTACTCATCCTTTCGCTATGACCAAAGAAGTAATTTACTCATCCAATGCCCCCGAACCAATCGGGCCCTACAGCCAGGCGATAAAGGCAGGGAATATGCTTTTTGTATCAGGGCAAATTGCGATCAACAAGTCTTCTGGTGAAATGATCACGGCTACGATCGCGGAAGAGACCGAACAAGTCATGAAGAACCTGAGCGAAATCTTACTTGCTGCGAATATGGATTTTAGTCACGTGGTAAAGTGCACCATCTTTCTAAAAGACATGAACAACTTTCCTAAAGTCAACGAAGTGTATGGGAAAAGATTTTCCTCGCTTCCCCCCGCTCGTGAAACGGTGGAAGTAAGCCGACTGCCGAAAGATGTCAATGTGGAAATTTCCTGTATCGCAGTAGGTTAGTACAACCATTGGAAGGTGATCTGAATAATTGCCAAGACCTCACAGTGTTTTCCTCCGCCTATGGATGGATATTTTGATATAACTTTGGCGAACTAATAACGAAATATGAAACCTGTTCGCGTGCGATTTGCGCCAAGTCCCACCGGGGCATTACACATTGGTGGAGTGCGCACAGCACTGTACAACTACTTGCTGGCTCGCAAGCACAATGGCACCATGATATTGCGCATTGAGGATACCGACCAAAACCGATATGTACCCGGAACAGAAGATTACATTATCAACGCATTGAATTGGGTAGGTATTCAAATTGATGAAGGCGTTGGCAAAGGTGGGCCGCATGCACCCTACCGCCAATCCGAGCGCAAGCCAATTTATAAGCAATACGCGCAACAACTAGTCGATGAAGGCAACGCCTACTATGCATTTGACACCGAGCAAGATTTAGAAGCGATGCGCGAGCGGCTAAAAGCAGCAGGTGATGCCAATCAACAGTATGGGAGTGGAAGCCGCATGCAGATGAACAACTCGTTGACTTTAGAAAAAGAAGAAGTCGCCAACAAATTATCAGCAGGAGAACCGCATGTGATAAGATTAAAAGTACCGGCAAACGAGGAAGTTAGGTTGACTGATCTAATACGAGGCGAAGTGGTGGTTAACTCCTCACAAATTGATGATAAAGTACTCATGAAATCGGATGGCATGCCTACGTATCATTTAGCAAACGTGGTTGACGACTACCTGATGAAGGTTTCGCACGTTATCAGAGGTGAAGAATGGTTGCCATCAGCTCCTCTGCATGTTTTGTTGTATCAGTTTTTAGGTTGGCAAAATGAAATGCCGCAGTTTGCACACCTGCCACTTCTCTTGAAGCCCGATGGAAATGGAAAGTTGAGCAAACGAGATGCAGATCGGATGGGGTTCCCCATTTTTCCATTGAACTGGACTGATCCTGCAACACAGGAACTTGCAACTGGATTTAAAGAAACAGGTTTTCTCCCTGAAGCGTTAATCAATTTTTTGGCTTTTCTAGGATGGAATCCGGGAACCGAAAAAGAGATTTTCTCACTATCAGAATTGGTGGAGGTTTTCTCCATAGAACGAATAGGCAAAGCAGGGGCAAGATTTGATATTCAAAAAGCACAGTGGTTCAATCAGCACTACTTACGTGGTAAGTCTGACAAAGAACTGGCGGAATATCTACTTGCATCTCTTACAAAGGGAGGAATCACTTGCAGCAATGAGAAAGCCGAAAAAATATGCTTTGCTTTGCGCGAACGAATTACATTCCCCCATGATTTGTGGGAGCAAGGCAAGATTTTCTTCTCAGCCCCGACTACTTTCGATCAACAAATAGTCGCAAAAAAATGGAACCTCGATGCAGTAAGAACGTTACGTGGGTTTATAGAAGAAATCAAAGTTACCCAACCTTTTTCGGCTGACGCTGCAAAGCTTTCGTTAGAAAAGGTAACTGAAGAGTTAGGTATAAAAACAGGTCAGATTCTCCAACCTCTGCGGATGTCACTAACGGGTGGCGCGTCTGGTCCGGACTTGATGTTAACGATGGAAATACTAGGGAAAGAAGAAACAGTTAACCGGATAAAATACGCACTGGAAAATTTGCAAGTAGCGGGTACATAAACGAAAATTAAATGGCCAAGAAAGACAAACCCAGTCCAAAGCAGGGAAAGCCACGTGTTCACAAAGAGCTTAGTGGGTTTGAAGTTTCGATTGATCAATTTGGCGGACTACAATCCAATATGAACATCGAGAAAATAAATTCTTTTCTGGACAGAAATGTAGACGACAAGAAATTACTCGAAAAATTTTCACTTTAAATGGTAAAAAATGAAAGTTGACAAAAAGAAGTTGTATCATTTCCCGATCTTTCTAGAGCAAGATGAAGACGGAGTTTACATTGTATCTTGTCCGTCATTCAAAGGATGCCACTCGTATGGAAAAACGGTAGACGAAGCAATGTCAAATATTCGGGAGGCTATTGCCCTATGTTTAGAAGATGAAGATCCAAACCAACTAAATCAATTCATTGGATTTAGAGAAATTGAATATCAGGCTGTCTAATGGCGAAACAACTAACTGTAAGCGGCAAAAAACTTGTTCGTATTCTTACTAAAGAAGGATTTACCGTTATCCGAATCAATGGCTCGCACCATCGCCTAAAGCATTATGATGGTAGAGTAACAACCGTTCCTGTTCACAAGAATGATGATCTTCCCAAAGGATTGATTCAAAAAATAGTGCGGGAAGATTTAAGGATGGAATTAGAAGATTTCAATAAGTTATTAAGCAAATAATCATTTATGGCACAATCACATGTAATCGATTATCAGATTAAAGGTGAAAGCATTCAAATTGTTGAAGTGGAACTCGATCCTTTCGAGACAGTTATTGCAGAGGCAGGAGCCATGCTTTTTATGGAAGAGGGAATACTCTTCGAGACAAAAATGGGCGATGGCTCCAATCCATACGCAGGTCTTTTTGACAAGCTGCTTTCCGCAGGTAGTAGACTACTCACAGGCGAGTCATTGTTTATGACGCATTTCACTAATCGTGGAAATAAAAAAGCAAAAGTAGGATTCTCTGCCCCATACCCAGGCACGGTGATTCCAATAGATCTTTCCAAAAGTCCCGGACGAGAATTAGTAGTGCAAAAAGACGGCTTTCTATGTGCGGCTTTCGGAACTAAACTAAGTATCGTCTTTAATCGCAAAATCGGAAGTGGTCTAGTAGGTGGCGAAGGGTTCATTCTTCAAAAATTACAAGGCGATGGTCTTGCGTTTGTTCACGCAGGCGGAACGGTTATCGAACGCACCCTGAACAATGAAACACTTCGGGTGGATACCGGATGCGTAGTAGCCTTTGAATCGCAAATCGACTTTGATGTGGAATCAAACGGTAGTTTAAAATCAATGGTCTTTGGTGGTGAAGGAATTTATTTAGCTACCCTTCGAGGTACGGGTAAAGTGTGGTTGCAGTCAATGCCTATTCGAAAACTCATTCAAGCTTTGGCGCCTTACGGAGGCAACAGCCGAAAAGAGGGAGGTTCTTTATTAGGAAATCTTTTTGAAAGCTAAAACGCATTATGAAATCATAAATTCCGAGTGAATACAATTAAACTAGCTCTCATCAGTGAGGGGAAAATACCTCCCGATAAACGCGTACCTTTTACTCCGTTGCAGGCTGAAGAAATAATGCAACGCTTCCCTCACGTGAAGATGGTTTGCCAGCCAAGTACTGCGAGGTGCTTCAAAGAGGCCGAGTATGAAGAGCTAGGCATCTCAGTGCAAGAAGATGTGTCTAATTGCGACATCCTGATGGGAATTAAGGAAGTGCCTATTCAACATCTTATCGCTAACAAAACGTATCTATTTTTTTCGCACACGCTAAAAAAACAACCGTACAATCGAAAACTACTACAAGAGATTCTAAAAAAGCAAATTCGACTGATTGATTACGAAACATTAAAAGATCAACAGGGAAATCGCTTAGTGGCATTTGGTAGGTATGCCGGCATCGTGGGCGCTTACAATGGCTTATGGGCATACGGAAAAAAATACAAGCTATTTACACTTAGAAGGGCAAACGAATGCTTTGATGTGAACGACCTAAAGCTTGAATTGCGAAAAATCAAACTGCCCCCTATCAAAATTGTTTTGACAGGCGCTGGGCGTGTAGGTAAAGGAGCAATGGAAACATTGGATACTGCGGGAATCAGAAAAGTTGATCCGGCAGATTTTATGAATTCCACTTTTCAAGAACCTGTCTATACCCAATTAAGTAGCGCAGACTACCATCTCCGAATAGAAGGCGGTCATTTTAACCGAGACGAGTTTCACAAGCATCCCGAAAAGTACACTTCTCAGTTTTCTCCTTTTACAAAAGTTGCAGACATTCTGCTGGCCGGGGCATTCTGGAACCCGGCTGCGCCCAAACTTTTTGCGCAAGAAGATATGTGTGAGATTCATTTTCGCATTCGCGTAGTAGCAGACATTACCTGCGATATCAATGGCTCTGTACCATGCACGAAAAGAGCTAGTACTATCACCGATCCGGTTTATGACTACATCCCCCAGACCGATGCTGTTGTTGAACCATTAAGTGGTGACTCACACATTACTGTCATGGCCGTTGATAATCTGCCCTGCGAACTCCCTAGAAGCGCCTCTGACGAGTTTGGAAGAGATCTAATCGATCGAATTATGAACCCATTGCTGGTAGAAGACACTGAAGGCATCATTGCCAGAGCAACGATGGCTGAGAACGGACGATTAACTTCCAATTTCAGCTACCTTCAAGACTACGTAGATCAAAAATAGATAATATGTTTTTATACAATGTAACGGTGGGTATTGACAAAGAGATAGAAAAGGAATGGCTAGAATGGATAAAGCATAACTATCTTCCTGCTGTCTCGGCCACCGGTTATTTCGCAGAGTCCAAAATGTATAGAATTGTTACTCATGACGATGAGAATTCAGTATCGTATAGCATTCAGCTATTTGCTCATCGCATTGAAGATGTCGTTCAGTACCTTGCCCAGCACACTGATACTATCATTGAAACACACCGTCAGCGTTTCAAAGATCGACATGTAGTGTTCAATACCCTTCTGGAGGAAGTATAATCAAATTTACCTAGGCTTTATCTAGAATGTGCCGAATTTCATCGGCCTCTAATGTACAGTTGACCCACTCACCATCCATCTTGGCACTATACTTTTTATAGAAATTAATTGCGGGTTCATTCCAGTCCAACACTTGCCACATCATTCCCGTACATTTCTGATTCAAGGAATAATATAGGGTTGCTTCAAAAAGTAACTTACCAATGCCTTGCCCTCTCTTACTCTCAGTCACAACTATATCTTCTAAATACAATCGCTTACCTTTCCACGTTGAGTATCTGTAGTAGTAAAGAGACACACCTACTATTTCTTGATCTACTTCCGCAACAAAAAAACCGAAGATCGGATTTTTCCCGAAACCATCTTCCTTCATGGCTTGCAATGTATTTGATACTTCACCCAGAGCGCGTTCATAGGCTGCCAGTTCCCTAACTAACTCCAATACCCTAGGCAAGTCTCCGTCTTTTCCTTCTCGAATGTGTGGCATAGGCAAATAAAAAAGGCTTCCTAGTTTCAGGAAGCCTTTTTAAGTTATTTTTCTCGGTTTAATATTCCCAAAGATTATGTTCTTTCTCCATCATCTTCATTTCTTCTTCCCACCGCGCAAATATTGATTCTGCATAGGATCTTTTGTTTCCTGTCACATAAATTTCCTCTATGGTTTTGTCATCTGGGTTTTCCACCTGACTAATGATACCATGAAACAGCCTTAGTTTAAAGGCATCAGCGAAATTCATATCCTGCGATGGATTGTATCGATTTTTCCATTTAACTGTGTTCCTTACCCTCATTTCTCTGTCATGGGATAATTTCCCAACAAGGTCAGCAAATTCTTTATAATTGATGATTGCATAAGGGCTTCCCTCCTCTTTTGAAATTATTTTAAGACCTATTATGTCATAATATAGCCTAGATCTCCTTCTATCAAAAATAACATCTTCCACCACCTGAAGTGATCCGATGTCAGACTCCTCTACATAGTTAGTAACAGTACCATTCTCTTTCCAAAAATCTCCAAGAACTGTGGGGAGCGGGACTCCATTCATGTCTTGAGTAGCCGTGTACTTATTACCATTGTACTGCACTTGGTCGCGTTCGCTATAGGACTTGTTTGGATCAAATGGCTGTGCTGCGGGCACCTTTTTCTTCTCTAATTTCCAGTAATTGTCATCTGATGGCTCCCTAACATAAACTAATGCCATTCTAGGTACATACTTATTATCTCCATAAATGATCTCGTCATTTTCAGAATAATCGGTATTGGGTTTAAACATCGGTAACTGCGCAGCTTTCCCTTTTGCGAGCCCTGAAAGGGGTGTATCAAAAGTGTAGTCGTCCGGAGCATACGCGTTCAACTTCTTAGCCTTTACGCTTTCAATGATAAACTTTTTCAGGTTTGAATTTGGTGAAACAAAAACGGCATTTTGTTTTTCGTCAAAATTCACATCACGCCAAACTCTAAACCGATACAATTGTTCATAGTAAGGGATTTTCTCCAAAGCCTTTGGATTAAAGATCGTATCCGTTTGTGCGGACCCCGATAATGCCATCATCAGAAGAGAAACCAAAATCAAATTATTTTTCATTCTTACTCTAGTTTATTTAACCGGAATGGCAACAGGTGTAAACTGAAAATTCACAGGCACCTTTCTTCCATCAAACGTCTCTCTGACCACCTCTACCGAATAAATAGAAAAATTATCACCGCCTCTCGCGCCATAATCAGATAATTTTATTTGGTCGCCTTGAACAGATTTTATCCCGCTTCTGGGTGTAAATATCTCCATTGATTTCACCGTGTATTTCGAATCTTTCTTGTTTTGATCGGTGAAAGCCTTTGGTAGGCGGATTGTAACGTCAACCCTCGCGCTCGGAGCCACACCTTTTTTATAGTCCACATCCTGATTTTGAACCCTTAAAACGAACTGTGGCTCTGGCACAGGCACAGCATCAAATCTTTGAGTAAAAATTTCATCATTTCCCAACTTTACTTTTACTGTCATTCGCCCTTTCAATGGGAGAAACGCATAGGCTCCCGAGCCTTGAGGAATTATTTTACCCTCTTCCGGGGAACAGGTTAAATTAATGGCAGACAAATCCGTAAATCCAGGTATCGACACGTTCTTAATGTTTCCGCACTCTCTGTAGAGTTCTATGGCTCCTGTCGCAGATTCAAATTTTACATTTGGCTTAACTACTGTGTACTTAATTACTTGTTCAATGGGCTTTTCCCGGTTAGGTAGAACTATCTTAACAGGAAATGATTTCTTTTCAACTCCGTTCTCATCAAAATCAGAACCAGCTGCCCTGAATTTTATTTTACCCATTTTTATCCTCTCGCCCGGACGTATTTCCACGTCCTTCACTTCCACCTTTTCGCTGCCCTTGAACATTATCGGATCTTCGCCACCGGACGCAGCACCCGCTAAAAATAAATCACCTTCGTAATTTGTGCCAGCCACAACACTATTTGATTCTGCTCTAACCATGGCAACTAAGAGGTCAGCTTTAAAAACATCTCCCTCAGTAACCTTTAACAATTCGTTTAACGCCTCCCTCTCATAGGCCAAAACTTCTGTCTGTTGCTGCGTAACATAGGCAATTGCCCCCATCGTAGGTGTGCCGTGAAAAGCGAACTTTGTATAAGGCTGTTCCAACAATTCTTTTTTGACCTCAGGACCCGAAAAACTCTTATACTCGCCTGCTCTTTTGGTTATTTTGGCAAAGGGCTTAGTTGGTTTCACAAGTTCATTGAGCTTAGCAACATACTTGTTTAACTGCTCCTCATATTTTTGTGCCATACTTACTTTCCCTGACTCGCCCTCTCCGCTCATCATTAATTCATCGGCATGATGAGTATCTTGAACGAGATCCTTCAACGGCTTTTTGTCGTCTCCAGTCTTCATTTCTTTCTTAATGTCGTCCATGTAAGCCAAAACGCCTTTCGTCAACTCTCTTACTTCTTTCGCAGTCTTTTTTGCCTCATTAACTTTAGCGTTGTTGACCGTTGAACCTTCAATACCTTTCACGATTTCCTCATTCGAAACTATACTGGTTTCGACAAGCGCAACCAGGGTTTCATCAATGATGGCAAACTTCTCAAGTACTGCACTACTAACGTTGAGAGCCAAAAGAGCTGTCAACACCATGTACATCATACCGATCATCTTTTGCCTGGGTGTCTCTTTTCCACCTGCCATGTCTTATTAGTTTAAATTATTGAAAAATTAATCCTAAACTTCATTCACCAAAACTACCCCTTCATGGCAGTAAGCATGCTACCATAGACTTTGTTCAAAGCAGTTAGATTGGTAGTTAGATTCCCCAATTCAGACGTGAACTTGGCTGTATTATCGCCCACTTTGGATAGTCCCTGCATAGCTCCTGTTAAGCTCTCGTAGAATTTATTCATATTTTTAACATGAGAATCTGCATCTTTCAACTCCATCTCATAAATAGTGTTCAAAGCCGCTAAGTTCTTAGTCACTGATTGAACTTGCTTGTGGTACTCGCTTGTATCTTTTGATGCATCTGCCATCGCACCAACGGCTTTCATGGCAGTACCGTAAGACTTGTTCATTTCGGTTAGCGAAGCCGAAGCGGCTTGCACGTTTTTCGCATAGTCGTTTGTAGCCACCGCAGCATTGGACAAATTACTCATTTGTGAAGCCGATGTTGCCAAATTGGTGAGCCCTTTACCCAGATTATCAAGCAAGTTTTGATCAACCTTGGCGGTTTTTAACATCTCATCAATTTTGAGCAGCGGAGAATCTCCAGCAGCAGGGCGGTTACTTATCCTAGACGGCTGATTGACAGTCCCTTCATAGTCTTCTGCCAACTCTGGGTAAACTTTAGACCAATCAGCTTCAGGATGTTTAGGTTCAAATGCACTGAGGAAGAAGATGACTGCTTCGGTGCCAAGACCAACAATCAACATTTCACTTGCCCCGTCCCAGTGTTGAATTTTAAATAGTGCGCCAACAATAACAACTGCTGCACCGATACCATATACTTTTGGCATGATGGTCGTGAAAAGTAAGTCAGCAAATCCGCCTTTTTTCTTTGCCATGGTTTTCTTAATTTAGGTTAGTCTGAGTTTTTTATAAATATAGTCGTAGTTTTTTATTATTGAAATTCTGTGCCAGATGAACGACCTAAACTAGTCATGGCACTGCGAAAACCTATGTATGCACGGGTCGAGTCTTTGTATTCATACGTTCTCGTTCCAGTCTCCAGATAGTAGGCTATGTCTTTCCAAGATCCTCCGCGAACAACCTTAATAGCATTGTACTTCTTTTTGGATTGTAAATTACCATTATTGTCATAATAATAAGCATTTTTATCAATGTATTGGGGGTTCAAATCCCAAACAGTTGGAACAGACGAGGTGTTGAAGTCATCCAAGCACCATTCTGCCACATTTCCAGACATATCATACAACCCAAAATCATTTGGGAAATAAGCACCAGTGGGAGATGTGTAGGCATATCCGTCATCATAATAATTGCCTCTACCCGGTTTAAAATTAGCCAGCATACACCCCTTTGAATTTCTGATATAAGGGTTACCCCAAGGATATTTGTTCATATCTCTTCCACCGCGAGCAGCATATTCCCATTCCGCTTCGGAGGGCAAGCGAAAAGCAGGGGATTTGGGGAGGCCTTCGCCACCTCTCTTTCCATTGTTATTCTGCTCTTCTCTCCAATTGTTCAAATAATGAGTTCTCCATTTATTGAACAGGGTCGCTGCCTCCCAACTTACACCAACCACAGGATATTCTTGATAACCGGGATATGACCAATAATTGTCGACCAAGGGGTCAGACATATGATGGGTGAAATCCCTTCTCCATACGGTAGTATCAGGATAGATATATAATTTATTGACGCTAGGGTTAATTCCCTTTAATTCGTCATATAGCTCCTTTAACTCTTTGCTTGTTGCCTGATCGGGGCCGGTCAACCCAACCTTGACTACATTAATAAAAAAGTTGTACTCATCATTAGATATCTCTGTTTCATCCATGAAAAAAGAACCGATGGTAATTTGCTTATTGAAATTCATCTGAGTGGACGCGGGATCTTCGTCCGTCTGACCCATGTGAAATGTTCCTGCCGGAATTGGCAACATACCATAAGGTATGGTTTGGGCATAGCGTTGCCTTCTTTCTACTTTCGACTGTTCAATTAACTCTCCTTCGTCTTGATTGGCTGCCCCTTTTCCACCAATACCTAAAAGACCGCAACTACCAACAATCGCAGTTACCGACAAGATTAAAGCATAATACAGAAATTTCTCAGCGCCAATTTTCTTCATAGGTTAATAATTAATACGACCTTCCAGCTAGTTTTTATAAGTTTTCAGCCTTTCCAAAGCTCCAAATTCAACAAATTATTAAAAAAACCAAAATTATTTCCGTCTTAATGCCTGTAACGCGGGGTTCTCACCACCTTTTTTCCGCTTCCCGCATTGACCGGTAACTCATAGCTCAACATCAATTCATGTGAGGTTGCCTGCTTTGCAGCCTGATCTTGTATGATGTAGTCAAAGCCGTAGCCTATCTTCAACGACTTATCTTTTAATAGACTATATCCCAGCATAAGGATCGCAGCCTCTGAAGATCTGAATGACAATCCACCCCACATGGTGTCCTTAAAATAGGCAATACCACCTAAGTTGACTGTGGTTTTTATAAAATCTGACGAAACGAGGGTCATTAACTGGAACTTAAGATCAAAGTTGACTTCATAGAAATAGCCACCTGTGAAATAAACATGGGTCTGTAATTCATTTCTTTGCCCTGCCCCAAAGTCAAATGTTGACTTCATTAAGTGATTAAAACTTACACCGGCATAGTACTTCTCTTTGCGCCAATAAACCCCAACTGCCAAATCAGGTCTGACCTGAGATATCTGGCCGCTTTTGTCCAAAAGCGGATCATTCTGGTCTATGGGTCTATATAAATCAAAATCATAGGTTTGTGAATACATTCCTGCTCGCACTCCAATGCTTAGTTTGCTGTTCTTGATTCCCAAATGATATGCATAAGATGCTTGTGCTTCTAGGTTATTTTGAGCGCCTAGCCTGTCATTTACAATATATGCTCCAAAGCCACTATTTAATTTGAATATGGGGGCAGTGATGGAAATGATCTGTGTAGTGGGAGCCCCACCCCCGCCAACTGTGGGTGTGTATCCAAGCCATTGACTTCGGTGGATAGCCGTCAGTTTGGTAATGCCTTCCACCCCGGCAAAGCCTGGGTTAAAGTACAACGTATTGAACATGTAATGGGTAAATTGAGGATCTTGCTGTGCAAAAGACCTGCTCAGCGTCACCGATACCACCACAGCTAGAAGAAATATTTTTCTCACTCTTTTCAAAAATAGACTTAAA
>VYLZ01000069.1_pt1 | contig 21129 bp, 19 predicted proteins | sample 5115361 | NCBI WGS metagenome assembly VYLZ01 (sample SAMN12291805, study PRJNA351875) | freshwater metagenome | isolation source: freshwater lake | place: USA: Michigan, Sixteen Lake | collected 2013-08-07 | reverse complement strand
AAGGAATTGCTTATTCTGCCAACCGACCAAGTCGTCATAGACACACATACGAGGGAAAAACTGGGCAATGGTGTAAACATAATTGCCATCTTCCGGGAAAAATTCAAGTCCACTTCTTCCACCATACAAATTGCGGTCGTTTACATTGTAAGACCACTCCACTTTAAAAGAAACCTTTTCACCGGACCTGAGTGGTGTGGTCAAGTCTACCCGCATCATGGTTTTGTTAATCGTATGCGACAACGCCTTGCCATTTACATCCGTCACCGATTTCACTTTGTACCCACCTTCATAGTCGTAAAGGTTAAACTGGCTAGCCATCGATTTAGCAGACGAGGAATCGCGAATAGCGTTTGTTTGTGTTTTCGCTGTATTGCTTTCTTTATCTAATATGTTTTGATCGAGTTGAACCCACAGGTATTTCAGCACATCGGGAGAGTTGTTGGTATAGGTAATGGTTTCCTTGCCCGTTATGCTTTGGTTAACGTCATTTAGTTCTACAGCCATATCATAATCTGCCTGCTGTTGCCAATATTTTGGTCCCGGTGAGCCCGATCCTGAGCGATATTCATTCGGAGTAGGGAGCATTTGATCGAGTTGCTCAAATTTGCCTTGCCACTTCGGTGGTTCCGGTTTTTGTTCTTGAGCGAAGACGCCTAGCGATAGACAAAGCGAAAGAAATAGTAGAAGTTGTTTCATAATTAGTGTAAAAGAATTTAGAATTTTAGAGGTCAGAATTTAGAATTTTAGTATCACTTATCGTTTCTATTAAAGTCGATCCGTCATAAATATCAACCTTATGCCAGAGAAGGTGCTTCATAAGTATTGGAAAAAAATTAGAAGTCAGAATTTAGAATTTTAGTATCACTTATCGTTTCTATTAAAGTCGATCCTTCATCAGTATTAATGCAATCCCTGCAATCGCTGACGATAGTACCATTTTCCAATCTCTTCGGTTTACTTTTAAGAAATCGACCAAAAGAAAGCTAAAGCTTAAGAAAATAGCTACGACTATTATTTGGCCGAACTCCAAACCCAGATTAAAGGCCAATAGCTGTGACAGAATACTCTGGTCTTTGCCCAAAATTGCCCGCAGATAGTTGGAAAAGCCTAACCCGTGGATGAGGCCAAAGAAAACAGCAAATAGATAATTAACTTGAAATCCTTTTTCGTTCGACAACACTTCTTTCTTAAAAAGGTTTGAAACGGCCGTAATAAAGATGGTAAGTGGAATCAAAAACTCAATAAGTTGAGCATTGACTGTGACAATTTTTAGTGTGGCCAATGCCAATGTAATGGAGTGACCAATCGTAAATGCCGTAACCAGAATAAGTATTTTTTTCCAGTCGCGGATAGCCATTTACGTAGTCTAAAATATGGTCTTTGCCCAACCCAAAATATAAAGAGAATTCACTCATTGCACACAATTGAACCATGCAAGTATAAAGCTAATTTTGAATTAGGACAATTAGGGGTAATTTTACAAGTCTATGAGAATGCTTTTTGGAAAATATCTCTATCTCTGTTTAATGATGGCTGCAAACTGCAGGCTGCAAGCTGCAGGCTATGAGCATTTGGTCACACGCTGCGAGTTTTCACCCCAGGCGTGCCTGCAGCTTGAGGCTTGTAGCTTGAGGCAATCCATCCACCCTATCCACATTTCAGTTACCGAAATCACTTACAGCGAGAAAGACAAAGCGCTTCAAATTACTTCACGTTTGTTCATCGATGATCTAGAACTATCGATTCGCTCACAGCGCAAAGAGGCCGAACTTGATATTTTGGAACCAAAGAATGGCCTTACCACCCAGCAACTGGTAATCAATTACCTCACTGAACATGTTAAGATTAAGCTAGACGGCAAATGGTGCAAGCTTATGTTCTTGGCCGTGGAACGCGAAATAGAGGGCGTAAAAAAAATAAAAACACTTGAGGTTTTTAACGATGCCATCATGGGCACTCACGAAGACCAATCGAACTTGGTACACGTAACTTACAAAAGCCCGGTGAAGAGTGCCCGGCTCACTTCCTCTAGTCCTTCTGAAAAATTTGTATTCGAAAAAAAATAACCTTTTAACCTTTCCCTTTTTATGCGTAAAAAAATAGTAGCCGGCAACTGGAAAATGAACAAGACATTGGAAGAAGCACATATCTTAACTGCAGAGTTGATGGGCATGGTAGCCGATGAAGTAAAAGGAAATGTGATCACCATTTTGTGTACTCCCTTTCCTTATCTTGTGCCGGTTAAACATCAATTGGGCAACTCGTCCATAAAAGTAGGCGCACAAAATTGTAGCGAGCACGATAGCGGTGCTTACACTGGAGAAGTCTCTGCGCCCATGCTAAAATCTATGGCTATCCCTTACGTAATCATCGGCCATAGCGAACGCAGACAGTATTTTGGAGAGAGTGGAAAATTGCTTTCCACTAAAGTAGACAAAGCACTGGCCAATGGCGTTGAGAAAGGAACCCATGAAGCATTGGTAAAGCAACAGGTTGAGGAGAGTTTATTTCACTTGACCGAGGAAGCTATCCAAAAAGTAGTGGTCGCTTATGAACCCGTATGGGCAATTGGTACGGGTAAAACAGCCACTTCACAGCAAGCTCAGGATATGCACGCTGTTATTCGCAGGCATATTGCTGGGAAATATGGTTCGGAAACAGCAGAGAAAATCTCCATTCTATATGGCGGCAGCGTTAAAGCCGACAACGCCAAAGAACTTTTCGCTTGCGCGGATGTGGATGGCGGCTTAGTCGGAGGCGGTTCTCTCAAATCAAGAGAGTTTGTGGAGATTGTAAAGGCAATTTGATTCGTTAATTCGATATCTTGTTAATTCAGTGATGTTAGAACTCCACCGAAATTGAGTTAACATGCTTTATTCAACAAATCAGCACATCAACGAATCATCGAATTAGATATGTATTACACCCGCCTTCAAGTAGTTTGCGATCCAGAATTTTCAGAAATTCTCATGGCCGAAATTGGAGAAGTTGGCTTTGATACATTTATGGAAAATGACAACGGCTTTGAAGCCTATGTGGAAGAACGAAAGTTTAACGAACAACTATTAGAAGAAGTAAAAGAAAAATACAAGTCAATAAATCCACTGCTGTTCTATTGGGACAAAATTCAAAAAGAAAATTGGAATGAGCAGTGGGAGAAAAACCTGGAGCCTATCATCGTAGACGATCGCTGCTTGATCCGCGCTGAGTTTCATAAGATTGAAGAAGCATATCCCTACGAAATCATCATCACTCCAAAAATGTCATTTGGTACGGGGCATCACCAGACCACCTACTTAATGATCAAAAACCAGCTTGATCTTGATCATTCAAATAAGCGTGTAATGGATGCGGGGTGTGGTACCGCCATTCTATCGATCATGGCGTCAAAGCGAAAAGCAAAAGAAGTGGTAGCCTTTGACATCGATGAGTGGAGCGTGATCAATGGCAAAGAGAATATTGAAAACAACGCGTGCTCCAACATTGAAATATATCAAGGGACGATTGCAGAGGTAATTCCCACGGGCACTTTTGAAATCATTTTGGCCAATATCAATAAGAACGTACTTCTTCAGGAAATAGCGACTTATGCGAGCTACCTTGCACCCTCAGGCGTACTGCTACTAAGCGGGTTCTATACCAACGATATTGCCGATCTAAATGCTGAAGCCTTTCGGTATGGGCTACGAGAAGAGAAACGCGATGAGAGAGAAGGTTGGGCGTCTCTGCTACTTAGAAAATAATAACCTTTTCCAATCGTTAATGCTCATTAGAACTTTCGGTATTTATTTCCGAATTTTCATCTCTTAATATTTACTTTTAAGGCCAAATACCTGGCTGTTGATAGACAGGAAATGGCCAAAATTATTATGCCTTTGATTGTTGACCATTTTTGTCGCCATTTCAAGCCATTTCGCTTGTGAAAAAATCTATCTCGGTCTTATTGCTGGCAATTGGTTTACCGCTCTCTGTTTTTGCACAAAAGGGCAATCCAACAGAGGTTATCCAACAACTGACATTTCCTGACAGTATTCGGGTTCTACTAAATAATACAAAGCTGGTAGATGTAATGGCGGTTGGCGATGGGTTTGGCTCGGTGTGGGCAACCATTGGCCCGGTCCAACAAACCCAAATTAAGAAGCAAGCTAAGTTGATGAAAAAGAAGGGCTATAAACTTCGCCCACATTTTGTCAACTATTATGCAGCGATTGTGGCCGCCCAGTCGGTGGAAAAATTGGACCTCGACCGCTTTAACAACTTTCTTCAAATTGTTGACAAAGTCATTGCAAAAGAGAATAGCAATCAGGCAAATACCATGTTTCAGCAAAGCCGCGATTTCTTTGAGCATCATGCGCTTCATTTTCAGAAATATTTCCGCCTCAAAGCGTTAGACGATGACTATTCTTTTGCCTATCTCGAGCCCAAAGTAATTGTAAGCGACACTGCACAGAACTATACTGCACCCACAGAGCCAGATACAATTTCACGTTTACCCTGGAAGCAGCCCATTGTACAACCTGAAATACTCGGAGCAGCGATCGTTTTCTCAAAAGTGACACTCTATTTTATTACCCTTTATGATTCTGCCATTCTCAAAAATACTAAAGGCACATTCTCGTTGCGAGAGCAATTGTTCGTTGGTGAACGGGGTCAATTTGATTGGCGTAGTGCGGGCCTTTCGCCCGACTCGGTAAACTACGAATTCAACAAATACAGTTTCAGAACCACACGGCCGTATCTTCTGGCGCAAAAGGGGAAGCTTCTTTACCTCGGAAAATTACAAGGTCGAATTCCCGGCCAATTTGAATTTAACAGTATCTATCACAAATCAAAAGCCACAGCTGTATATCCTAGTTTTAAATCATATGAAAACAACGTGTCTATCCTTGGTCTGGGTGAGTTTATTAACTACAGGGGTGGATTTAGTATGGTAGGGAAAAACATAAACAGTTTTTCTGTTAGCGGAAGGCCCTCCACGTTAGAAATTCTGGGTAATGCTGACAAGCGTTTTGAAATGCAATCCTATTCCATTTCTTTCCAAGACTCCTTAATTAATTCCACTAATGCGAAAGTGAATATTTACCAGGGAAATGATTCAATCTTTCACCCTTCATCAGAAGTGCGCATTGACAGAGCCAAACAAAAGATCATAATTTCTAAAGATGGATCATCTCTACGTAAAGCCCCTTTCTCATCCTCTTTCTTTGGAATTGATTTTAATGTAGACAAACTTCGATGGGATCTAAAGTCTGATAGTATAATGCTTTCCATCGAAGGCAGTGGCGGTATTGCCCCAATGATCATTGAATCACATGATTTCTTTGACGAAGATGATTTTCAACGACTTTCAAACCCTACTTTTGGATATAATCCACTGCAATTGTTCACTGGTTTTGCCAAACAAATCAATTCTCAAAAATTTTCTGTATTTGACTTAGCTTCCGCCAAAGGGAATCTAGAAAAAATCAAGATAGCCGCGGATTTTTTATCTCAAAAAGGAATGATTCTTTACCAATCCAGAACTGGTGCTGTTTATGTTAAAGACAAAGCCATGCATTTCGCAGACGCAAAGGAAGGAAAAGTTGACTACGATAATTTTAAGATATTATCGTACACCGGCACAACACCCAATGCAACAATTAGCCTGTCGCAAGGATCAATGATCGTAAATGGTATTGAAGAATTCAATTTGAGCGACTCGCTCAATGTGGTGATTAAACCCGATAGCAGCGTCATCACTTTTCTCCAAAACCGCGATATCAAGTTTAACGGCACCATCAATGCAGGTAACTTTGAGATCACTGGAAAGGACTTTACAATTAAATACGATAGCTTTTTTGTCAGTTTAAATCACATTGATTCTATTCGCTTTTACGTGACCGATAAAAATGGCACACGTAGACGTGTAAACAATTCGTTAGTAGGAGCGGACTCAACTGCAGCCGTTGCCGGAGGACTGCAGGCCAGTGCTAACAAAACGTCCGGAACACTTTTTATCAATCGCCCAGATAATAAATCTGGTCGAGTGCAGGAACCAAATTATCCAAGACTAGATGCAACAGCTGGGGGAGTCATTTATTTTGATCGCCAGGAAGTGCTTGATGGTGTTTATGATAAATCGGTTTTCTTCGTTGTTTCACCTTTTAAACTAGATAGCCTAAACGATGCAGATCCGGGAGCTATTAGTTTTGAGGGAAAATTCCTTTCTAGCGGGATGTTCCCACCATTCGAAGAAAAATTACATACGATGCCTGACAAGTCATTAGGATTTAATCACTTGGTGCCTAGCAAAGGATACAACGTATACCAAGGCGAGGGGAAGCTTTTTGGCGAGCTAAACTTGGACAACTCAGGCCTTCGTGCCAACGGCCGAATTGAATATCTAACGGCAACGCTGCTATCTGATGATTTTGTTTTCTACCCGGACTCTGTATTATCTCGAGGGAAATCGGGCGAGTTGAAAGAAAAACAAATTGGCAATGTCACTTTCCCGCAGGCAACATTTGGTGATTATCAAATGAAATGGTTTCCCAAGCAAGATCGTTTCCGGTTAAAAAATTCAAGAGAGCCATTTTCATTTTATAAAAACACGGCTACGCTTACAGGAATAGTGACGGTTGCTAAAACTGGGCTTACCGGAAGTGGAAAACTAAGTACGCGAGGGTCAGAGGTATCATCTAAAGAGCTGACGTTTGCAGCCATGGATTTTGGCGCGCGACATGCTCGCTTCGAAGTAAAAACGGGCAATCCCGACAAACCCGCCTTGGCAGGAAGCGATGTGCGATTGAAATTTGATCTAGAGAAAAGTGTGGCTACCATTAGCCCGGAGATTGAAGGTGTAGCGGCTATTGAGTTCCCTTATGCTCAATTCAAAACATCTATTCCACAAGCAAAGTGGGATTTACAGACACAAAAGATTGTGATGAATAAAGCCTCTGACGTGCCGATCGAGAATTCATATTTCTATACCACTCGAAAAGAATTAGACTCACTTCACTTCAATGCTGAGAAAGCAGAGTATGACATTGCCACGCAGCAATTGAAGGTTAGCGGAATTCCATTTATTATCGTGGCTGATGCAAAGATTACTCCCGAAAACAATGAAGTTTTAATTCTCGAAAACGCGAAAATTGGTCAACTCAAAAATACTACGATTGTCCTCGATACTTTAAATGGTTACCACAAACTTACGGCTGGTGTGGTTGATATTATTTCGCGCAAAGAATTCAGTGGTTATGCAACTTATCAATACGTCAATGCAATAAACGACACGTTTAACATTAAGATGACTGATTTTCATTTGGAAGCTATTTCGCCTGAAGGAAAATCGCGAAAAAAAAATACTATCAACGCAACTCAACAAACCGTTGGAAAAGGAGCCGTGGCTGACTTGGACAAGATTCTGGTGGCACCCCGAATATTTTACAAAGGCGATATGGTGATGTATGCCACAAGACCTGCATTGCAATTGAAGGGATTTGTCAAGCTCGATCTAAAAAAGTTAAAGAACTACAACACTTGGCTCGCCTATGACCAGAGCGGTGACGAGAAAGAATTTTACTTGGATTTCGACAAAACAGTAACCGAAGAAGGGCGAAAGGCTACAGCGGGCTTACATTTCGCACAAGATAATAGCCTTTACATTACTTTTATCTCTGATAAAAAAGATGAAAGCGATGAAGATTTCTTCTTGCCAAGTGGTTCACTCTTCTTTGATAAGGAAAGTAGTCAATTTAAAATAGAAGACCGCCAAAAAGCGGCTGGCGAGAAACTTTCAGGAAAAGTATTTACCTATAACGAAGAGAAGCAAGAAGTTACTTTTGAAGGCCCCATCAACTTCTTCAAAAATACGAATGGCTTCAAGCTTACAGCTTCCGCCATAGGGTCGGGGAGTTTGACTACCAATGAAATCAAGATAAATTCATTCATCATGACCGATATGGCGATTCCTGATATGGCGTATCAGCTAATGGCTAATAATCTGTTAGAAGTCATAAAAAGTGAGGGCGCTCCCGAGGGGTTGGGAGATCAAACCGAACTGCTGTATAAAATTAGCAATCTGATTGGCGAACGAGTAACAAAAGATTACGAACAGAAATCGCAGCAAGGTTATGTCTCACTGGGTACCGTGCAAGGCTTAATTCAACCCATTGTTTTTTCCAATGTGAATTTGAAATGGTCTCAAGATCGAAAGGCATTTTATAGTGAGGGAACAATCGGTATTAGCAACAGCAATCGACTGGATATCAATGGCGCTTTTGAAGGCTTCATGGAAATTCGAAAAAATGAAGATGGCGCACCCGTTTTTCATGTTTTTTTCAAGGCCTCTCCCGAATCGTGGTATTACTTTGGTTTTGAAGACAACCGTTTAATGGTTCACTCCGCCAATCAGGCATTTAATGAGTTGATCACAAAAAAATCAAACGCCAGCAAAGCAAAGGTGGGTGAATTGGTTTCCATTCCTGGAACAGACGAAGAAACGCTCTCGTTTGTCAATCGTTTTAGACTGCAATACTACGGCCTTGAGGCGCCTTATGATTTAACAAGTGGCACCTCTTCAGCTAAAAAGAAGGAAAAGAAAAAAGAGGAAAAGAAAGAAGACGATGGGTTTTAAGTTTCAGCCAAAAGCAAAATGGTTGTTGTTCTCAAGCAGTGGGCTGATGCTGGTGGGACTTGGTTTGTCAATGGCCATTGATGCGGGATTTAAACGATACAGTGGTGAGCCTTGGTTTTTTTATGGCACTATTGCTCTTATCATATTTAATTCAGGAATCAGTCTTTTCGGTCAGGCTGTGATTGAATTCATTCAGTGGAAAAAAGTACGCTAGCCCACAAACCAGTTGTTCTATCTTCTTACTAAACCGATTCGGGGTAATCAACCCTGTTTTTCTTGTAGAATAATTTCAAAAAGACGAGCACAAAATGAGTATGGTCGCTATCAGTTTTTTTGCTGCAGACCTCATCACCATCCGCAAGGCCCGATCGTGACTCAAATTGATCACTTCCTAATTTCTTGAACCCCATTGACCATCTCTTGAACATTCTTTCTTCCGGCTTGCCTTCAATCACAATCTTACCCTTTTTATGATGAAGTCACCAGCAATTTTAGTGTAGAGTTTATTGACAGATGATTTCTCACATTCCAACGCTTGAATAAATTTACCCTGTAAATGGAGAGGGATGTCGGTTGTACCTGACGCTTGTTTGTATTGCCACTTCACTCCATTAAATGAACCAAGTCTGCTTCTGAAAACGGGTTAACTGCAACAATTGTGTAGACTAAGTGATACATGGATCGACTTTACACAATAAACCATCGTCAGCCACGATCTTCTTCAGAATCCCTTCGAATGAAGGGAGAAGCTTGTTGGTGAATGTGTATTGCCCTTCGAGACAAAACGATACCAATGATTAAGGATATCACTGCTCCGATCCAGATGCCTGGCACATAGGAAATAAACCAAAAATAATCATAGGCACCATGAAAAAGTGTGGCAACAGCCAACGCATAAATTGCATAATGACCCTTTTTATGTTCAAACTTTGCCTTGCCTAAAAAGTATCCCATCAACACACCAAAGGAAGCGTGTGCTGGCACAGCCGTGAACATGCGAAGTATTGCTACCTCAACGCCACCATCCATCACATATAAGATATTTTCAAGTCCGGCAAAGCCTAAGCTCACTGTAACCGAATAGACAATACCATCAAATGGTTCGTTAAAATTCTTATTTGGATACAATACCCACCTAACAAATATGAATTTGCTGAATTCCTCGATCAACGCGACCAACAGAAATGCGTGAACCGCTTGCTGAGTTAGGCTGGTAGGATCTAGCGGAACAAGTCTGCTAATCGGCCAACTAATCAGCAACGTGATGAGAGTACTAATCACCCCAAAAAAGAAACTTTTTACTAATAGACCAAGTGGCTCACGCTCATGTTTGTCCTTCCAATAGATGTAAAGACCGATCGCTGCACCAGGTGCTAAAGCAATTGCTAAAAGAAAAAAAATATTCATCGTTTGTGTTTCAGTATGCTAAGAATCCGGTTTCACAGCCTTGGCAATGTAGCGAAGCCCATCCAATGTTAAAGACGGGTCTATGGCGTAGAAAAAGGAACTTAACGGTGTGATGACAAATGAAAGTCCACCTGTAGCAATAGCCGGACATTCAATTCCTAGCTCCTTTCTAATAGCTTCTACGATTTTTCTCACCAACCCTTCGTACCCGATTACGATCCCAGATTGAATGGCGGTTACCGTATTAATCCCCAACGCGGATTTTGGTATTTCAAATGGAACATCGAAAAGTTTTGCTGCATTTTGAGTGAGCGCTTTGAGTGCCGTTCGTAATCCGGGTACAATCGAAACGCCCAGAATTTTTCCTTCGCCCGACACCGTTGTGAATGTAAGCGCGGTTCCAAAATCGACTACAATACAAGTTTGCTTAAATTTCACAAAAGCTCCCAGGGCATTGGCCACTAAGTCCGAGCCAATTTCATACGGATTCAATACGGTAATAGGAAGGGCATCATAAATTTTCGGTCCAACCACAATGGGCTCCTGTTGAAAAAGTGTGCGAATGACTCCTTTTATTTTTTCATTCAGTGATGGCACCACGCTGCTGATCACGACCGTGCGAACCACATCAAGTCCAAGGCTGGATTCCAAAAAAAATTCTCTGATTTTGATACCATAATATATTTCAGGTTGATCTGGCTTGGAAGGAATGCGCCAATTATGTTGCCAGTTTTCGTTCACCCATAAACCTAATGTGATGTCACTGTTCCCAATATCTATTGCAAGGAGCATAGGCGAATATTGTTGATTAGCTTATCATTATCATATCCGCCCCCTTCTCTGCAATCATAATTGTCGGTGCATTGGTATTCCCACTGCTAATTGTCGGCATGATCGAGGCATCAATAACTCTGAGATTGTAAACTCCTTTTACTCTAAGTTGAGGATCAACTACTGCCATTTCATCAACACCCATTTTGCACGTACCCACCGGATGATAGATGCACTCAGCCGATTCGCGAATGTGCGCCAACCATGCCTCGTCCGAATCACGTTGTCTGGGTAAATGGGTTTTGATTCGGATGGACGCAAATGCATCTGCCTCTAACACTTCCAACGCTTTCCTTCCTCCGGCCACTTGTATCCTTTTGTCCTCTTCTTCACTTAGATAATTTGGATCTATGATTGGGGCTGCCGAAAAATCGGCAGAAACCAAACCCACATACCCGCGACTCTCTGGCCTTACTTGTGCCGGAAAAATGGAATAACCATCCGCGGCAGGAAACGAACTCATGTCATACATGTTTGCAATTTTATCCGTACCTGCATTGGTAGGCGTAAACTGGAACTGAATATCAGGACTGATTTTTTCAGGTGTAGACTTGACAAATGCCACTGCTTCCAAAGGGCCAATTGACATGGGGCCGCTCTTGGTAAAAAGAAATTCTACCAAGGCTGCCGCTTGACGGTACAAGGGCAAGTAATAATTATTTGATTTGATATTCGTCAAACTACTTACCGGGTAGAAAATGTGATCGTGGAGATTTTTTCCAACACCAGGTAATTCCTTTTTCAATTCGATACCATGTCGTTTTAATTCATCCTTTTCACCGATGCCCGAAAGCATCAACAACTTGGGGGATTCAAAAGCACCTGCACTTATAATTATTTCTTTGCGAGCGCGCGCCACCAGCGTATTACTTCTGCTTGTCATAAACTGAACACCAACCGCCCGATCGCCCTCCACTACAATCCTTTTGCAAAGCGCACCTGTCATCACCGTAAGGTTTTTGCGTTTCAATGCAGGCACTAGAAATGCCTTTGCTGCGCTAAAGCGTTTGCTGTCTTTCATCGTGTATTGAAACCATCCGGCTCCTTCCTGAAATTCTCCATTCACATCGTTGTTTTGGCGTATTCCTCTTTCTACGCACGCGTTGATAAAGGCTTGACCCATTTGAGTGTGGTACCAATAAGCTTGTGTCACGTTGAGCAATCCATTCTTAGCATGGAATTCATTTTCAAATTGCTCGTTGTGTTCAGACTTTCTAAAATACGGCAACACGTCTTGAAATCCCCACCCTTCATTGCCTAAGCTTTTCCAGTGATCATAATCTTCTCGCTGCCCACGAATGTAGGCCATCGCATTGGTGGAGCTAGACCCCCCCAGTACTTTACCTCTTGGGTGATAGATTTTCCGGTTATCTAAATGCTTCTGCGGCTCAGTCCAGTAACAGTTCCAATCTACATTGCTATGATGAAGTTTTAGGTAGGCCTGTGGAATATGGATTTCCGGTTTGGTGTCTTTGCCTCCGGCTTCAATGAGCAAAACGGTTTTGGATGGATCTTCCGAAAGGCGATTGGCCAATACACTTCCGGCAGAGCCGGCACCGATGATAATGTAGTCGTAGGTCATCTTGAATTTGAAAATGTATCAATTTGAAGATTTGAAAATGGAAATGCAAATCTTCCTTTCAAAGGATTTCATACAAATGATTTGAAATTAAGAAATCGAAGCAATGGCTTTTGCATAGTCGCTTTGCAGATCTTCCGGCAACTTGGTGACGATCGCATTAATTTTTTTTAGTTGGCCTTGATAAAGATTGGAAAGTGTGGTACTAGTAGCCAAAGGGATATTGGCTGCTTTTACTTTCTCACAAAAATAAACTCTCAATTCTAAGTCGGTCTCGTCATTAACCGAATATTTTATATGCCTATTCGTAAATCGAAGTATCTTGCGCAACATCTTTTTTACGATGTACAAATTGCGATCTTTCAGTTCCTCAAATTGCATGTCGATATCTTCTTTTATTTGTCGAACATAACTAGGTTCATTCTGTGATTCAAACAGCAAGTAGCCCAACAACTCTTTGTTCTCCTTCTTATACTTCGCTAACCGAAGGCAGAGCGTTTGTAACACGTCCGCATCTGCTTGTTGCAGCTCTTTCTTGATTTCAGCAAGTGTGGCGAAGGTCATAGTTTAATTTGAAAATGTATCAATTTCAAGGTTTGAAAATGGAAACGCAAGGCATCTTCAAATTAGTCAATTTTCAAACTCTCAAATTTTTAAAAAACTCCCAAGCCACAATACCCACACACACCGAAATATTCAGTGAATGCTTTGTCCCACTTTGTGGAATCTCCAATGCTACATCGCCCAGTTCGATGGCTTCATCACTTACCCCATTGACTTCGTTTCCAAATAATAAGCAATACTTTTTATCTTGCTCAATGGAAAAAGATTGAAGCGGCCTGCTTTCAGTGGTTTGCTCAATCAATACAATAAGGTAGCCTGCAGCTTTAAGCTGTTGAATTGCTGTAAGGGTACTTTTTGAATACTCCCAAGAGACAGACTCAGTGGCGCCCAAAGCCGTTTTATGAATTTCACGGTGCGGTGGAGTGCCTGTAATTCCTGTCAGCACTAGCATTTCAATTCGAAAGGCATCTGCTGTGCGAAAAGCCGAGCCAACGTTGTGTAGGCTTCGAACGTTGTCCAAGAGAATGCAAACTGGAATTTTGTTGGTTTCTTTAAATTGATCTACAGAAATGCGGCCTAGCTCTTCGAGCTTGAGTCTTTTCATATTTTTAAAGATACTACTAATACCCCTTTATCGCACCTTTATTAACTGCGGGAATCCCTTCCTTCATCCAAACTGGCATAGGTGCATTCTTTAGGTAATGGTCAAAAAACTGCATCATGCGAATGGCGAAGTCGGTGCGGTCTTGCCGTTGTGTAAGGCCATGGCCCTGACCATTGTAGTTCAGCATCCACACAGGTTTGTTCAGCCTGCGCATGGCCATATAGTATTCGATCCCTTGATACCATGGCACCGCACCATCCGCATCGTTGTGCATCATCAGCAATGGGGTTTGGACTTTGTCGGCAAAAAAGATGGGTGAGTTTTCCAAATACAGAAGTGGTTTCTGCCACAATGATGCGCCCAATCGCGTTTGTGATTTTTCGTATTGGAACATGCGGCTCAAGCCACTCTCCCAGCGCACACCACCGTATGCACTGATCATGTTCACTACGGGCGCTCCTGCTTCGGCAGCTGCAAATAAATTAGTGCGCGTGATTAAATAAGCGGCTTGATAGCCTCCCCAACTATGGCCTTGTACTCCAATATGTTTCTCATCTACAAATCCTTTGCTGATCAAAGATGTAACACCCGGCAACACGCAGTTGTGCGCACTCTCGCCCGGGTAGCCGATTTTGTAAACGATGTCTGGCACGAAAACCAAATAACCATTGCTGGCATATAAAGAGAAGTTAATAAAAGACCGAATCGGTGCCGGTGCATAATGCTGATGGATGTCGTCTGCATACTTCTCGTAGAAATAAACCATCATCGGGTACTTCTTTTTGGGGTCAAAGCCTTCTGGTTTGTAGAGTAACCCTTCTAACGGAATGTTATCGAGCGATGTCCAGGAAACTCTTTCTACAGCGCCCCAGAAATAATTTTTCATTTGTGGATTGGCATCACTGATCTTCTTTGGCGTTGCAAATGAAAAATCGGTGGTCCAGACATCGGGATATTCGCGGAAGCTTTCCCGAGTGAACAAAAGCTGATTAGCATTTTTTGCTTTTGAAGTAAATGAATAGCGATGGTCGCTCGTCATCAACTTGGTCAGTTGATTGGTTTTTAAATTGAATTTGTAGTAGCCCGCAGCCTTGGTCGTTTCATTAAATGCACTTAACAAAAGTTCTTTGTCAGGATCTATAAATCTTTCTTCAATATCAAGGCGAACATAACGGAATCGAATCTTTTCCGTGCGGCCTATTTTTGTAACATTCATGGGCGCTTCATTGCCTTTTGGATTGAGTGACCAAATATCATAGCGGTCGTAAATCAAAAAGCGCGCATCGTCTTTTGTCCAACCAGCCAAACCATATGAGCTTGGAAAATCAGGGTGGTCATCTTCTTCATCGCCTGCGCGTATGCCTTTTGAAATCCGGCTGGTTTTTTCTGTCGCGATGTGATAGGCAAACCAAGTTGTATCAGGTAGACTATACCAATACACGTACTCTGCCAATGGAGAGAGATTGGCGTTTCCTTTTACTTTTTCTTGCACCAATTTTCGGGTGTTGGTGGCTAGGTCAAACACATATACGTCTGAAAAATTCTGAGTGTCCCAGGTAATCATCTTTCGGTGCTTTACGTCACTTTCTCCCAACAGAATTTTTGAATTGCCTTCGTTGCCGATGGTAGTCGTGGGCACCTCTTTGTTGCCAATCTGCCTAATGGTGTTTGTTGCCAAATCATAGGCTACTAAATAACTGCGCTTCTTTTCAGTGTCGAGCTGTTTGTTTTGCTGCGGATAGATATAATCGTCATTGCCGCCCCACACTTCTACCACGGCCATTTCTTCTGGGAGCAGTGTGGTGTCGGAAACGGCAGGAGTTGGTGCTGAACCAAAAAACAACTTGCCCCCGTCTTTGCTGAACAGTGGTGTATAGTTTTCACTCACCAACCAATTGGTCGGTAATGCCAATGAATTTTCAGCATCGATCAGCTTGGCAGAAGACTCGCCTTGCTTCCACGCATGCAATTGAAAGTGACGCACGAGTGCTTTTGTTGTATCGGTGTCCACTAAGAAGGCTGCTTGCTTTCCGTCTTCGCTGACGGAAAGACCTTTGTATTTGAATTTAGATTTGCCTTGATGCAATGTGGCAAGGTTGCCGTTGGTCAAGTCATACCAATACACGCCTGCTTTCATGGTCGAGTCGTTTCCCGTAGTGGAAAACAACAAGCCATGACCAAACTTTGCAAAAGAATAGTCTTTCACATAGCCGAAAGTTTTCTCTTTACCATCTGCCAATGAGCGTAGCACGAGGGTATAGCCATTATCATCGGTGTTTGCCTTCTTCTTTTTGAGTTTTGGCTCTGGTTTCTTTTCCTCGGGTTTAATATCCGTCTTCGACTTATCATCTGCCTTTGGTTTCACATCTTTTTTTGCCTCCAATTGATACGCTAACCATCCTCCAGTCTTTTCCGGAATTTTGAATGATTTCACTTCTGCAATTTTTTCGGTTTTGCGCGCGGCAATGGAATAAATTCCTAACGAGTCTTTAGGCAAATCTTCTTTTTTCTTTTTCTGTCTGCGTAGCTCTTTCACCACCTTTTGTTGTGGTTTGATTTTGAAAACGACTTGCTTGCTATCAAACGTCAGCCCGATTTCGGCTGCTCGCTTCACCGAATCTTGTACATTTGTTTTGAGATGATAGAATATCGCTTTGCCATCTCCATCTTGTGGGTTGATAGCCATAACGGCCACTGTACCATCTGGTGTTAGTGATTTAAATGGTATTTCTTTCCAGTTGTCATATACCGAGTGGCTAAGTGGCTTTTTAACAACTGGCACGGATGTATTTTTTTTCTGGGCATAGGCCGAAAAAGAAATCAGTAAAAGCACAACGAATAAGTAGCGCATATTGATGAGGTTTGCGCTAAAGTTGTTTCAATTTCTGCTCGAAAACAATGGTCTGGCTTTGAGATATTCTATATTCGTTTTGGACGGTCGAGAAATAGTTTATTCAGGTCTCTCCATCTCATCAATTAGCGCTTTCAATTCAATAAGGCACTTCCCGTAGGATACTTTATACATCCATCTGGTTAGATAAAAACCGATTGGGGTAAGAACAATGCTGGTTATGATCATTATTAGGATCACCTCCTTGACCTCCAACATTTTCTCAACATTTCCGCTGCCGGCCGATCCGCCCATTAAAAAACCAGAAGCTGCAGCCAATGGATATATGAAGAGAGCCACCCTTTCTTGAAAACGAATGTTATCTGTAATAAATCGATAGGTGTGTTCTAGTGCCTGCTTTAAACTTTGATCGATCGGCAATACCACGTTGACTTTTCGATACATCGAAAAATTTGCTGCGAAAAAGAAAATGTAACTCACGATCATGAATACCAATCCGGCCTTGACGATTGTCTCATCAAACAAAAAGAAAAGAACCACAAATCCTATCAAGAATGCGAGCGAAAAACCTGTTGTCCATAAATAGGCGTTTTTCAACTTTTGTACCGGGTGCTTAGATTTCTTTTGAATATGCACGGCTCCCAACACAGGTTTGCTGAGTTTATCTGAGTCTAATTTTTTCCAAAGCTCCCCTAATTCCATACTATAAGTCTTTCAATTTTTTGGTTAAGGTTTCTTTAATGCGATGCAGCTTCACGGCTGTATTATTTTTCGTGAGCCCTGATATCTCGGCAATCTCCTCATTCTCGTACCCATCCAAATGCAACGTGACAATCATCCGGTCAATTTCATTTAGTTCCCGGATAGCGATGTATAACGCCTCGGTTTCTTCGCTTGGAATTTTGTCACCCGAACTCGTCTTCAACAACGCCAAGTCTTCGTGCGGCACCACCAACTGCGGCCTGCGCTTAAACGTCAATACCGTGTTCAGCCCCACCCGATAGAGCCACGTAGAAAACTTTGATTGCCCTTTGAAATTGGGGTACGATCGCCAGGCTTGAAAAAGTATTTCCTGAAACAAGTCGCGCTCATCTTCCTCATGGTTCACATAAAGACGTATCACCTTAAAGATGATGCCCCGGTTTTCTTCAATGAGGTTGGTAAACTCGCGTTCAGATGCCATACTTTCTTTTTTGCGCCTTAGCTAACATCTTCCCGAAACCAAATGTTTAATTCAACTATAAGTAGGTCCAATGGCCACAATATTACAGCGGATGAAAACAATTATAAAAATAAAAGCCTCCCCGTTTTGATGGGAAGGCCTCTTAATAATTAGGCTTTTCTATTTAGCAGCTATCTGGTCGGTACCTATTGTAACCTTTAAAATGGTTCCTTTCTTCTTTGTGCTGAGCATAGCGCTCAAGACCAATTGATGTACGCCATTAGCAGCATCTTGGGCAACTGTTACCGTAGCAATGCTCGATTCAAAATTTCCTTCTTTTGGCTCATACGAAACCGTTACGCCTTGGGGCAGAGAACTCTGTAAGCCAAGTATTGCCTTTTCTTTTGCATAATATTTTGACCGTGCAATAGAAACCGTCACTTGCTTGGATTCGCCTGGTTTAATCATCAGACTGGACTCCGAAAGATCAATGGTAAAATCTGTGCGAGGTATTTCGGTTTTAGTTTGGGCCGAAACGAGAGCGAAAGCAAAAAGGAAAGAGAGGGTTAATGCTGTTTTCATAAAATTGTTGTTTAGTTTTTTTATGAAAGACGTAGAAGTTGTCCGTTTTAGTCACTGGCAATTGGCATTTGGGGCAAACAGGAAAGAGTTTGAAGCAAATGAACGAATGGAGGGGCGAGTAGAGTAGCGTTGTGGTGAACAGAAGGGAGTCCTTTTGACGAGACTACCAATTGGTTTTCTGCAAGTCAAGCGTCAAGACCATCCGAAGTCCCAGACGTTTTTTTTACTCTTGGCCATTTCCAGGCATACCACACAATTGCAATAGTAATGCAGCTCTCAACAGCCGCATAGAATACATAGGCGGCTATCTCTGGAGTGAGAGGGATTGACGTAGCAGCAATCAATACCATAATGCCTGTGAAGATGATACCGAAAATTATATTTACCCAACGTGCAAGAGCGGGCGTGGACAAAATTGTCAAAATAATGACAAGCGGTGGAAATGACATCAAAACAGAAGCGGCAAAAACTTTAATTGGACTATCTAGCAAGGTGTCGCCTGCTACAAGTTCGCCAGCCCGGCCAGGTATGTACAGCGCGAAGTAATCGCCATAGATATAGAAAAACATCACCGCGGCCCACAGGGCAGCCAATTTGATCCGAATGTTGACGTGGGCTTTGTCCAACGGTATGTTGTTGTTCATAATTAAGTTGTCAATAAATTTTATAATAAGCCGATGGTGTAAGACGCCCAACTTAATTAAAAGTTACATTTTAGCTGATTGGAATTTTAGTTCTTAGCAGTAACGAGGTGTACAATCTTTGTGGACACTAATATTATTGCAGGTCGAATAAGCAGATGTAATACTACACCTAATAAAGTTAGAATAGACCCAATGATAATCGGAAGCACCCCACCAAACGTAAAGGTCATACTAATGACGAACCCAAGAAAACATTCTGATCTATAAATAGGGAAGAAAAGGGCAAGTGCAAGTAGCCCCATCATCATATAGAATGGAAACTCCTTATTCCCGAGCGTAAAAAAAATTGAAAGCACTATTCCAAATAACAGTGCACCAACAAAACCATAAACTACCGGAGAGGGTATGTTTGCTTGTTTTGAATCTCTATACTTTCCATTATCAATTTTCCTTTGAATGCGATAAGATAGAAACCAAGTGAGCAGGGGAAGCGAAAGTCCGCCCCACCAATTAGAAAATGACGGCAAGTCTTCTTGAGCTAGTAAGTGATGACTGGGTACGCCTCCATGATAATAATTCCAAATCAGAAGTGACCAGATCGCAATCGTTACCAGCCCGGTTAAGTACAAACGGTATCTAAAAAGTATCTTATCATTCATGAATTGAGATTTTGAGTTTTCATTCCTTGGTTGCAGTTAATGAACGAAAAGATATCTGTGGGGTTGCCGCGCTGATCTAATCCATGAGAAACATGCTTGAAATGCTGATTAGAGAAGGGATAAAGGCCAGTTGGTCCTGACTAACTGAGTTAACTCAACTCCATCATGTTCCGTAACTGACTAATTTTCTCCATAATCTCCTTTCCCTTTGGGCGAGAAACAGGGATGGAAAAATCAGAGCCGTTGATTTTTAGTTTGTATCCGTTGGTGTTGCCACTGATGGCGCTAATAGCGTTAACGTTTACAATATAAGATCGGTGACAACGAAGCGTGAATGAATTATCCAGTTGCGACTCGAGGTTTTTAAGATTTACGCGGAGCAATTTTTTTTGAATAGCGCCCGCTTCTTTCCACATCACCGTAGAATAATTATCATCTGCTTCGATAAATAGTAAATCCGGGAGATTAAAGGAAAGGCTTTCGCTTGTATCTGAATAGAGGGTAATCTGACTTGCGGTTTTAATTGCTTCCTTGGCCTCTCGCTTCAGCACTTGAATTTTTTGCAACTCTTGGTTGGTTCTAATCGCCTCGCGCAGGCTCTGCTGCAAGAGCTGCGCTTTCAAAAACAACGTGCAAAGTGCAATCGGTATGATTCCTTTGATCGCTACCTGCACTATCGTATGTCTCATAACAGTTATCCACCCCATGTCGAAAGGGCAGAAAAACATTTTTTCAAGAACGGTAGCAATCGCCCAAATCAAAACTAAATGCCAAACATTGAAAACAATGTATTTTTTAATGGTCCATGCGGTGGGATCCATCAACGCAGGAAAAATTCGCGGAAGGACCAAAAGATTAACTAACAGTGCTCCGAAGGTGATCAGCCCATGAAGCCACTCTAGCCCATTGGCAAATGAAAACTCAGATTCCGTTTTGAATAGGTACAGAAACAGAGTAACAAAAGCGCTGAGAACCGTAACTAACAAAAAGTTCTTGCGGTCGTCATTCAAATAGAATGGGAAGGGAGCGTTGAGCCAATCCCCAAATCGCTGGGTCCAAGAAACTTGCTGCGAATTGATTTCTGAAGATTTAACTACCTGACTTTGCACCATAGACCACAAACTTAAAAACTAGTGTTTGGGTTGCAAAAAATTAGCCAACTGAGGGGTGAGAAGACTGCTTTTGGGGTGAAATGCGCAGATTTACTTTGGCTTCATTGTCGCTGGTTGTGGTGAAGCTGAACATCAGGGTGATGGCTACCACCGGCCCGAGAGAAAGAAATAGTTTTTTCATATTGTATGGTTTGTTTCTCAGTGAGATGAACGAGAAAGCACTAGCGGAAAGAGTTAGCCTCGCAACCCAGTTGGTCTACGCCCGCTGATGCTCCGTCATCCCACCCATTACCAACTTCATAATTTTCACTTTACCCCAACGCGGCACGGTGCGCAGCGAGTACACTAAAAATTTAGTAAGGAAGCCCGGCAATACCGTTGTCTTTCGACCCAAGGCTTTGATAATAGGTATGCCCACTTGTTGTGGTGTGAGTGACATATTCATTTTAATGTTCGCGCGTTGACCAAAACCACTAGCCACCGGCCCGGGTGCTGCTGCCAACACATCTACTCCGTA
>VYLZ01000055.1_pt1 | contig 21158 bp, 16 predicted proteins | sample 5115361 | NCBI WGS metagenome assembly VYLZ01 (sample SAMN12291805, study PRJNA351875) | freshwater metagenome | isolation source: freshwater lake | place: USA: Michigan, Sixteen Lake | collected 2013-08-07 | reverse complement strand
AAGTGGGATCTGAAGCCTTCACACAGAACCTCCTGCAGTTGACGGCTGATGATCATCGGATCGAGTTCCTGCCCCCCGTAAAGGGACCCGAGGTGGTGCAGAAGATGTCTCAGTTTGATGCCGTTTGTGTGCCATCCACGTGGCTTGAGACTGGGCCACTGGTTGTCTACGAAGCCTTTGGCGCGGGTGTCCCGATCTTGGGCTCTCGATTGGGCGGAATCCAAGAACTTGTCACGCACAATTTAGACGGTCTCTTGATCGAGCCTGGCAATGTAGCTGCCTGGGCCAAAGCGATCGCGCATGTATCAAATAATCCCAAATTTTTGTCGCAACTCGCCCTCAACATCAAGGCACCACGAACTATGTCACAGGTGGCGCAAGAAATGCATAGGATCTACCAAAGTCTTCGTCCCAGCAGTCGGTCTTAGTTATGAAACAGCCCAAAGCTCTCTTTCTTCAAGTTACGAATCCTGGTGCTTATCCGCCGTTGATGCACGCAGGGGCAATTCTGGCCGAGCATGGCTGGGACGTAACTTACTTAACTTCCCCAAGCCTTCAATCAAACCTCACTTTGTCAATGAAAATTGGGATTAATGAAGAATTTACTTCAAAAAGGAAAGATTTTACTGTATCTGTATTGCAATATATTGAATACTGCCTGCGCAGCATAGATTTAGTTGTAAATTTAAAGCCAAAAGTGATATATGCGTCCGACCCAATTGGCACCGTGCCTGCACTCATGGCGAAGGCCCTTTCACGTGGTTACTTAGTTTATCACGAACACGACAGCCCAGATGATCAAGCAGCATTGCATCCAGTTCTTAAATTCGCGCGGAAATTGATCCTAAATCTTGCAGATATGGTTATATTTCCCAACCGGGCTCGGGCAGAGGCAACTAGGAAAGAAGTGCCATTTCCTCGTGAGAGGCTACAAATTGTCTGGAATGTACCTCGTATTCAAGAAATCAGTGCCGGAAACGGTGCCGATGAAAAGTCCTTTACTTTCGGACTTTATTTTCATGGATCCATTGGTCCCGACAAACTTCCACATACAATTATCCCGACCTTGATACGATTTGCAGGGGCAGTGAGCCTTACGCTTGTTGGCTATGAAACGGCTTCCGGTGTAGGCTATGTGAAAGCGCTTCAAGACGAGCTAGTCGGCACACCAGCCGAAGGGTGTATCCAATACTCTGGCGCTATGAGCCGCGATGAACTACTAAGACAGGCCGAGTTGCCAACGATTGGCATGGCGTTGATGCCAAGGACCGGCGCGAATCTGAATTCAGCAAACATGACCGGTGCCTCCAATAAAGTCTTCGATTACATGTCTATGGGTATAATCCCACTAGTATCGGATCTCCCGGATTGGATCGAAGACTTTGTTAAGCCAGGTTTTGCAATTTCAGCAAATCCCGACTGTGCTGATAGTTTATATCAAGCAATAGATAAGCTCAGAAACAACAATGATTTAATTGAGACATTGAGGAATCGCGCTCGCGCGAAGATTCTAAACGATTGGAACTATGATCAGTTGTTCTGCGCGAAAGTGTTGCCACTGTTGTTGCCTAAGGCCTGATTGCTAAGCATCGAAGCCGATGGGGAAACATTGTTCAAATTGCCCATCCTATTCAGAAGGTGCTATTAATGCTTACTAGTTAGCACATCAGGGCGGCCAATCGTGATCATTTGTGATCCCATCCTAAATTGGTTACTTTCTGCGGTGAGACGAAGAGGAACCCCTTGATCGGGTTTTTGCGCTTCCGGTCCGCGAGGTGTTCGAGATAACTATGATGAGATGTCTGGCCATGGAGCGCCCTCAAGGTTGACTTTCACTTGCCGCAAGGCTGTGCTTTTGGCTGTACGTGATGGGAGGCACGGAGCAGATTTGGTACCCAAGAAATTCTCAACGCGGGTCGAAACCAAGCGCAATACTTATATGGAGGTGCTGGAGATGATGCTAACGATAATCTATTTTCTGTCACCCCAAGATGGCGGTCAAAGATGAATACGCTTCTCTTTTATTGGGTAGTTCTCGCAATTGTTTTGCTGACGTTTATAATTGGCCGCGGCAAAAAATCTGGACCTCTGGTCCTCGGATACTTTGCCAGCTTGTCGATTATTTATGTCCCTGGAATTCTGAGTTACACGGGCGCGGGCGCAGGTGCAGCAGGTGAAATTCTCGCGGAAGCAGGCTTTAGAGTGGTCTTGATCGGCCTTTGTGCCTACTTAGTTGGCGCGTTTCTTGGTCAGAACCTGAATTTCAGATCCAAAAGGCCAACAGCAATGGTCGCGCTAGACGGTCGTGTTACCGCCCAATTCGGTTTGTTGCTTTTGGGTGTTGGGATTTTCTCATATTTCTTTGCGATCCCCATCCTGTCTTTCATTCCATCAGCCACATCTTTGGCGAGTGCCGCAGGCTCACTAATTCTGGTGGGCTATTGGTACTATTTGTTCTATGCATTCAGGGCGGGGAATTCTCGACGCATCGTTTTGGGTTTGGCGGCCTTGCCACTTCTTCCCATATCCACGATGATTACAGGCGGATTTCTAGGCTTTGGAACTTTCTGGCTTATCGCCATCGGAGCTTTTGCCTACGTGCTTTCAAGGCAGAAGCTGATCATCGCCGCAGCCTTACCATTTCTGATCTATGCGGGGCTATCGTTCGGTGTCGCCTACTTCGCTGATCGCAGCGTGTTGCGTGAGAACGTTTGGCAGGGAAAGGCAGATGTGGGCGGTAGCTTTAATACGGTTGTGGGCATGATCTCGAACCTAGAGCCCTTGGACATTAATCGAAGCGACCATGTGAGCATGCTTCTCGCGCGATTGAATGAAAGTACGCTCGTGGGGGCTGGTGTCGACAATTATAACTCAGGGTTTGTAGATCTAGTCCATGGTGCAACCGTCCCAGTCTGGGCATTCGTCCCACGCGTTGTCTGGCCCAATAAGCCTCCAGTTGGCGGCGGCGGGGAGCTTGTTACCGAGTTTACAGGAATCCCATTTGCCCTAGATACAAGTGTCGGTATTGGTCAAACTCTTGAATTTTTCATGAATTTTGGTCAACCGGGCGTCATCATTGGTTTTCTAATCTGGGGATTTATTCTGGCGAGGTTTGATCTGACAATGCGAACCGGCTTGGAGGATGGACGGCTCGGTCCAATTCTTGTCGCCGGTTTGTGTGGCGCGGCAATGTTGCAACCCAATGGCAACCTGTTGGAAATCATTGTCACCGTTGTCGCCTCTTTCATCGTTGCCCAAATCGCCTTGGGAGTTTTGAAGGCCGTTGGAGCGTTGGACCGCGACGGCAAGCCATCTGCTTCTGCAGTCAAACCAGAAACCAACAGAAGCGTCCCTGTCCGAAGGTTTCGATGACCAAGCGTCGGCTCAAAATCGCGATCGCGACCGCCGGGAGATTCCATGTTCTCAATCTCGCTTGCGAATTGGCTAGACTTGGATATGACGTGCGCTTTTATTCTTATGTGCCGCGCGCCCGGGCTATAGATTTTGGCCTGCCGGCAGAGTGTCATGTCGATCTATTCCCGGCCTTACTCCCCTTTGCGATTTGGCAAACTAAATTTGGCCATGTAGCGCCTAAACTATGCGAAAAGCTGACTTGGAAAGCGTTGAACCAGGCTGTTAAATCAAACCTTGCCGAATGCGACGTCTTCATCTTCATGTCTGGCATTTATTTGGAAGCTGCACTGTTTGCCAAAGAAAAATATGGGGCGACCTTGATCCTGGAGCGTGGCAGCCAACATGTTTTGGCCCAAGATGAGATCCTCGCACAAAGCCCCGATTCCTCTCGCCCCACCGCGCTTTCGATCCAAAGAGAACTAACGGGCTATGATATCGCCGACTGGATCAGCATCCCGTCAGTTACAGTTGAGGCGAGTTTTGAACGCGACCGCGGTGCATATGCTAAATTGATCAAGAACCCTTATGGTGTTGACTTACAACAATTTCCTTTGAAACAGCGGCTCCGAAGCGGCGGAAAAGTCAATTTGGTATTTGCAGGCCTTTGGTCGTTTCAGAAAGGTTGCGACGTAATATTGGATGCATTGGCTGATCTCAACCATGTTAACCTTTTGCACGTCGGCGACATTGGCGACGTTAAGTTTCCGTCAAACCATCCACGATTTCACCATTTGCCTAAGGTCGACCAAAAGCAACTTACTAATATCTATCAGCAAAGTGATGCTTTCGTGCTCGCATCACGACAAGATGGATTTGGAATGGTTCTTTCACAAGCTTTGGCAACCGGTCTTCCTGTTGTTTGCACTACCAATACAGGTGGGCCAGACTTGTGCTTAACGCCTGCTTTGACTGATCGGATTACCATTGTTGCATCTGGTGACAAAAATGCTTTGCAAGCCGGTGTCGTCGCGCTCGCCCAGCGCCTCTCGAATGGCCCCGAGTTTTTGCCTCTAAAGAAGGAGGACCTAGATGCCCTAGGGTGGGCCGCTTACGGCAAACGATATGTTGAAAATCTGACTCGCTTAATAGGGTGACGCGGCGCGCCGCTTACCATCAAAGGATGGAGGCTTGATTGCCATGTCGTCGACCAACAAAGTAAACCCACGGAACTCCCAAGTGCAATCAGTTAGCATCAAGCACATCATTGCGGGACTTTCGCGGAACCATGGTGGTCCGTCCTACAGCGTGCCTGCGCTTGCGCAGGCGCAGGCGCGACTGAGTAGTGAACTTGAGATCCATTATGTGGAGACATTTGGGGAGTCGTATGTGCAAACTGGGAAGGGTGTGCGTGGCATCGGTTACCCAAGTTCTTCCAATCCACTATTAAAACCGCTACGCGCCTCGCCGACGATGCGTCAAAGTCTGAAAACCCTTGGAGGTCAAGACGCTATTTTGCATGCGCATGGGGTTTGGTTGATGCCGAATCTTTATCCGGCCGAAGTAAAACGCCGACACCCATCGGTTCTAAAGCTCGTTCATGCACCACGCGGCATGCTGTCCAAGGAGGCTATGCGAATCTCGGCTTGGAAGAAGTGGCCCGTTTGGTATCTGGCGCAGAAGAGAGCCCTTGAAGCGGTTGATTGTTTCCATGCGACTGCGACCTCTGAATATGAAGAAATTCGGGCTCTTGGCCTAAGGGCTCCGATTGCCGTAATCGGCAATGGGATAGATCTGGCACTAATAGAGCGGGCGCAAAAGCCAGTCGATGCGCCGCGCACTGTCTTGGTCCTTGGTCGTATTCATCCCAAAAAGGGACTAGATCGGCTGATTGAAGCCTGGTCGCAGATTGAAAGCAGCGCGCCGAATTGGCATTTGAAAATCGTTGGGCCGGCAGAGAACGGCCATGACGAAGCGTTACGCGCGCTAGCAAACCGGTTGGGGTTGACGCGTGTCTCCGTCCAGGGACCCGTGTTTGCTGAGGGCAAAACCACAGCCTATCAGGAGGCAGACTTATTCGTCCTGCCGACCTTGAACGAGAACTTCGGCCTTGTTGTTGCCGAGGCATTGGCAGCACAAGTACCTGTAATTGTTACCAAAGGTGCACCTTGGTCGCGCCTAGAGGCAGAGGGCTGCGGCTGGTGGGTCGACCATGGTAGCGCTGCCCTTGCAGATGCATTGCGCCGCGCCTTCGCCACATCCCCTGAAGAACTCGCTAGGATGGGACGTCTTGGTCGGGCTTGGATGGAGCGGGATTTTGGTTGGGGTAAGGCCGCCCAGACGAGCTTGGATGTCTATGCATGGCTACAGGGTAGGGCCAATCGACCAGATTGTGTGCAAATGGACTGAGCGAGATGGCCAATTAGCACCATCATTCTTGCATTGACTACATAGGTAGTCACTGAGTTGTCCCATTATTGGATTAGACTCCAGATGATTGGCGAAATGGTAGAGTTGTATTGAATATCATGGTCTCTCAAAGCGCATATCTTGAGGAGGAAAACGATCCGTCGGCCAAAGGGGCATACGGTGCAGGGTCGTTTCTTGACTCGATAACGCCATTGATCATTACGTTCAACGAAATCGATAATATCGGCCGTACGCTTGAAGCTCTGGATTGGGCTAAGCAAATTGTGGTGATTGATAGCGGCAGTACTGACGGAACCCTAGATGTACTGGCAACAAACTCACGTGTGCGGGTGATTTTCAACAAATTTGAAGGCTTTGCACAGCAATGTATGTTTGGCCTTTCCCAGATCGAGACGGATTGGGTGCTGTCACTGGATGCTGATTATGTTCTCACGAAAGACTTGCAGCGTGAGTTGGCCCAGCTCAAGCCAAATGCAACCCAGAGCGGGTTCCGCGCGGCCTTTGTTTATTTGGTTCATGGCAAGCCGTTGCGTGGGGCACTATACCCAGCTCGGACCATTCTCTACCGGCGAGCTTTGGCAGCGTATAAAAACATAGGCCATGGACATAAGGTCACGATCGGAGGTCAAGTCGATGACCTGAATTCGCCTGTCTTCCACGATGACCGTAAACCTCTCTCACGTTGGCTTGCTTCACAGACCAATTATGCTCGCGCAGAAGCTGCACATTTGTTCTCAGCCGATCCACCTGCCTTGCGGCCGGTCGACAAGCTCCGGCGACTAGGTTGGCTGACACCCCCCTTAGTCTTTCTCTTCACCCTGTTTGTCCGCGGCTGTGCTTGGGACGGACTGAATGGGTGGCACTATGCACTGCAACGGTTATATGCCGAAATCCTCCTCGCACTCCAAATCGCTGACAATCGGCTTATTGCGAAACAGCGCTCCTCAACTAAAGAATAGGAAGTAGGAACATCATGTTGATCCTTGGGCTTAATGCTTTCCATGCCGATGCCTCGGCCTGCATCATACGTGACGGTGTCTTGATAGCAGCCGCGGAAGAAGAACGATTCTTGCGTGTAAAGCACTGGTCAGGCTTTCCAGCCGAAGCGATCAAATGGTGCCTGAAAGAAGCCGGTGCTCAATTGAGCGACATTGATTTCGTCGCACTCAACCAAGATACCAAAGCCAATATGTGGCAAAGGGTTGAGTATCTGGCTAAGTCTCGTCCAGAAATGGGCTTGGTCTTGGATCGGTTGCGCACCCGTAAGGAAAGACAGGATGCCGACGCTCTGCTGGAGGCATTGTTCCCAGGAGAGACATTCAAGGGCAAACTCGCGCCTGTCGAACACCATATGGCACATTTGTCCTCGGCTTTTCATGTTTCGCCCTTCCAAGATGCGGTTGCGATTTCGGTTGACGGGTTTGGGGATTTCGCCAGTGCGGCTTGGGGCGTTGGTAGCGGCAGCAAGATCGACATCGAAAAGCGGGTTTATTTCCCGCACTCTTTAGGCATTTTCTACCAAGCAATCACCCAATATCTAGGCTTCCCTAATTATGGCGACGAATACAAAGTGATGGGCCTCGCCCCTTACGGTCAGCCAACCCAAATGGATGCGATGAAGCAATTGCTCGAACTCGAGAGTGACGGTCGGTTCAAGCTCAATACTGATTACTTCCGCCATCATCGTGAAAGTGTTCCATATCAATGGGATAACGGATCGCCGGTTTTCGAGGATTTGTTCTCAGACAAACTGGAGCAATTGTTGGGACCGCGCCGCAAAAAAGAGGAACCTGTTGATCAAAAGCACATGGACTTGGCCCGCTCGGCCCAAGTGATGTACGAACAGGCTTTCTTTAATCTGATTAATGCGGCCCGCAGTTCAAGTGGTTTGACCGATATCGTGTTGGCTGGCGGCTGTGCCAATAACTCTGTTGCGAATGGCAAGATCCGTCGCGAAACGCCGTATAAGCGCGTGTATGTCCATGCAGCACCCGGCGATGCCGGCGGTGCCATTGGTGCCGCCTTTTCTGTCTGGCACCGTCAAGGTGGTGCCCGTGGATTTATGATGGATCATGCCTATTGGGGTCCATCTTATGACCGTGCTGCCTGTCTTGCGGCGATTGATTCCCGTAGGGCTGATGTCGATGCAGCTGGGTGTGAGGTGTCTCTAATTTCTGACGAGACGGCGCTGGCCGCCCGTACGGCTAAGGCCGTGTCAGAAGGCAAGGTTATTGGTTGGTTTCAGGGCAAGATGGAATGGGGGCCACGGGCTTTGGGGAACCGCTCCATCGTTTGTGACCCGCGCCGTGCAGACATGAAGCAAATCCTCAATGCAAAAATTAAGCGTCGTGAGGGCTTCCGCCCGTTCGCTCCATCCATCCTTAAAGATCACGTAGATGACTGGTTTGAGGAAAATGACGACGTGCCATTCATGATGCAGGTCTTCCAAATTCGCGAGGACAAGCGGGTCCAAATCCCAGCGGTCACGCATGCGGACGGCTCGGGCCGCCTGCAGACGGTCTCGGCAAAGACAAATCCACGTTACGCCGCCTTGATTGAGGCTTTCCACGCTGAAACCGGTGTCCCGATGGTGTTGAATACAAGTTTCAACGAGAATGAGCCGGTCGTCTGCCGCCCAGAAGAGGCGCTAGACTGCTTCCTTCGCACAAATATGGATGTCTTAGTCCTCGGTGATTACTTCATTCACAGAACGGCGACTGAAATGAAATAAGTGAAGAGCATTAACTGCCATTGCTGAATGCTTTGGTTTAACGAGAAAAATTCTTATCAAGCGTCAAATGACAACAAACCAGTGCGGCGATACTCAGTCTAAATTATCTCGTGTATCGCCCCAGCACCAAAAAGGCGGGTTGCGAGTATCGGATGTTCCAATCTAAAGATCATTCGGTACTCAACAATTTGTCCTCTTCGATCATGTTTTGAAAAGCTTGCCAAGGCAGGCATTAACTTTTGAAAAGTAAGACCTTCAATGCTTCGAATGCGTGAATCAAACTGGCTCGATAAGGCGGAAGTTGAGACAGATGCGTCGTCTCAGCTCCTTATCTTACTCGCTCGCCCCCATTTAACGGACGCACAGGCTGGCTTAGCGAAAGAGCTCGCGAGCACGATCCAAGATTGGGACGGTTTCGTGAAAACTTGCAGCGAGCGCTTCATCGTGCCGCTGGCGATGAAGCACCTACAAGCCATTCAGGCGGATCTTCCAGCGCATGTGGTCGCGCAAGCGCGCAATTCGACTTTCCAAGTAGCATCTGATTCATTACGCCTGCTTGCAGCTCAACAAAAATTCCATAAGACATGCATCGAGCCAGTCAATGCGCCGCACTTGTACTTAAAGGGCCTAACACTTGCTGCCCAATATTATGGTCAAGTTGGCGTTAGACGTTGCCGTGATATCGACGTCTTCGTTGAAGGTTCAGGGTATGATTTGGTGCTGCAACGCGCGCTCGATCAGGGCTATCGGCTGTTGCTTAGCCCAACCTTATGGAAATTTGCCGAAACGTCGGAAGAATTTGACTTTGCTCGCCGATTCCAAGACGTGATCTCGCTGATTACGCCCGACCATGTGCATATTGAGCTTCACCGCCGGATTGAAACCGCAACTGGTATTTTCGACGGCATCATGCCCAAGATCGAGCCTGACCCGGTTGTTATCAATAATGTGACTTATTTGACCATGCCGTTGCCGTGGTTGTTCAATTATGTCGTCCTGCATCATTCGAGACATTTCTGGTCGCATTTGCACTGGTTAGCCGACATGGATGCCATGGCTTCTCACCCGAAATTTGATCGCGAAGCGACCCTCGCCTTGGCGCGAAAGTTGGGCATTGAAGCAACCGTACTAGCAGCGCTAGACATGAATAGCTGGAGCAAGAACCCACAGTCTTGGCCAAAAGATCTGTCATCGACCAATGGAGGACGCTTCCTTAAGCTGGCTATCTTCAATCTGACTGGCGATGATGAAACCGAGCACTTTCTTCAATCAGAAGCCGTGATGGGGCAGTTCATTGGCAAATGGCAGCTATCGCCTAAGCTGATGCAAACGGCTTGGAAGCGCTGGATTCAACGCAGCGTCAAACCCCATGTGGCGCAATGGCAAGCCAGCCCTAAACCCCCTTCTCTGTATTGGATCTATCAAGCCGAGAATATTCTTCGCTTGATCGGGACGGTACTGCTTTCCCTCGTGCTTGGGGTGCAAACCCCGCAAAAACGATGAGTTTGTTTTCAAACTGACTCTAAATTGACTGGCGCTCTGGTCGCGAAAGTTCTCGTACAATGTCCATCACGTCCACCATCAAGACATCAGCATTCGTCTGGAGCAAGACGCTTTCGCTTCTTTCCCGAACGGGCAAGGGCTTGGCAGCTGCGGTGCTGTTCGTGACGCTGTTAGAAGCAGCACTAGCGCTTGGTGTGATCTATTCGGTAAAGCACCTAGTCGATACCATTACCGCTGCGACAACGACCATTGCCACTCACAACAGCCTCACTTCGGCTGTGTTCATTCAGTTGGGAATCACTGGTGCCTGCATCATGGCGTCAGTCCTTGCGACTTCGTCCGCCAATATATTGCGGATGAAGCAGGGGATGATTGTTAGCGACTTCGTTGATCGCGAGATTCACGACCGGGCTACGCGCGTTGATTTGGCATTTTACGAAAGCCCAGCTTATTACGACTCGCTTCAACGCGCCCGCGAAGCTGGTTCTCAACGACCCAGCCAAGTGATCGCCAATGTCATCACGCTGTTGCGTAGTGGCGTCATGCTTGTCGGCATTTTGGTGCTTTTGGCAGGCATTGAAGCCCGTATGCTGCCGGTCTTGTTGGTTACAGTTGTGATTGCTTTGGCCGTCCGCGTCCACTTTACTCGGGCGATGTTTCGTTGGCGCACACAGCGCAGCCAAATGGAACGCCGCGCGAGCTATTTGGATTGGATGCTGACTTCCGATGTGTACGCCAAAGAATTCCGGGTCAGCGATCTTGGTGGATTCTTAGGCGAGACCTACGCGACCATCAAGCGACAGGTCCGCAATGAACAATTGCGCATCGAGTTGCGCCGCACATGGGCTGAATTGGGAGTTGCTGCAATCGGCGCGATTTTCTTCTTTGGTGCGACGGCCTTTTTGATTCAACAAGCCTTGACCGGGAGCCTCACCATTGGCCAAGTCGTGATGTTCGTCTTGCTGTTTCGCCGGGCAGAAGGATCGGGCACAGAGATGGTATCCAGCATCTCGCGTCTTGTAGATGACCAATTATACCTCGGTCAGTTATTCGGCTTTTTGTCTGTTGAGCCCAATTTGAAGGCGCCAGCTTCACCCGTCGCCTTGGTCCGGCCAGTCTACGAGGGCTTGAAACTCAACAATGTTAGTTTCCGCTATGCGCAGAGTGAGCGCTTTGCGTTACAGAATGTCAACTTTCAAATCCGGCCAAAGCAAATAGTAGCCTTGGTCGGCGAGAATGGATCTGGCAAGACATCGCTGATCAAGCTGATGTGTCGGCTCTATGACCCAGACGAGGGCCAAGTTACTCTGAATGGCCAAGACATTCGGACCTACGATCCCACTGAATACCGCAAGCTCTTTAGCGTCATCTTTCAAGACTATGCCAGATACCCCGAACGCGTTCGCGATAATATTCGCTATGGCAGCATCGATTTGCCCGATGAGTTGGCCGCGATACAATTGGCGGCCGAGCAGGCTGGCGCGCATGACTACATCAAGTCCTTGCCGATGGGTTATGAGACGCCATTGACAAAATTGTTTGATAATGGCGAGGAGATCAGCGTTGGCCAGTGGCAACGATTGGCGCTGGCCCGCGCCTTTTTCCCCGCATCAGAATTCATCATTCTTGATGAGCCAACGAGCGCGGTGGACCCCAAAGCGGAGTTCGAGCTCTTTGACAATTTCCGCGAGCGCATCGGCGATCGCGGGGCGCTGATCATCAGTCACAGACTGTCGACCATTCGAATGGCGGACTACACCTATGTTCTCGACAAGGGCGAAATTAAAGAACAAGGAACCCATGAAGAGCTGATGGCTCTAAATGGCCACTATGCCAGTCTGTTCGAAAAGCAGGCTCAATATTATCGGTAGAGCGCCATGGCTCTCAATCCTTAGTTGCTCAAGATTAGCTGTTCCTGCCTAAGAGGACAACATATTTTGGGATTTACTGTAGGATTTTGCAGCTTTGGGAACAGTTAAGAAACCAAACTTACGGCATAGGGTTACCCTGTGGACGTGTTGGTATTGGTCCAAGGAGTAGTAATGTTAATCGTCACCGGCTCGTATAATGGTCAAGATTCCTTGGGTGACGAGTGTCTCCTGAAGGCTGTGGTTTTCCGCATTCGGAAGTTCTTGCCATCGTCACAAATCTTGGTGCAATTGCACGACCTAACTACGCCATTCATCGGCTCTTTCGCGACTGATTTTAAGGTCGAGATCTCGACTGGCTTGCAGACGCCCTTGTGGCGCGTAGAGCATTTGATGCGCCGTCTTAAAATGCCCGACGGTTTCATCAAGTGGGCACGTTTGCACGTCGTTCGCTTGTTCGCTAAGTTGAACTATTTCCAAACCCAGCAGATTAAAGCGAACTTGCGTGCTACGGAAGCATTTTTCGTCTACGGCGGCACCCAGTTCTCGGGACAATGGTATTCGCTGAATGCGCCAGCCTTGTTGGAGTCGGCTCAATTAACCCACAATGCCGGTGGCAAAGTCATCTTTGGACCACAGCAATATGGCCCGCTAAAAGCCCACGAACGGGCGGAGCTAAAGCGCTTTCTCCTTAAGTCTGTAGATTATTGGGTCACGCGAAATGAGCTGGATATTGACCTTCTAGCTGATACTGAGGCCGACCGCGATCAGCGTCTTGTTTATGACGAAGTCTTTAGCGCAACTGAGCTTTATCCTTCTAGCCGCGGCCAAGCACCTGAGTATTTCTTGGTCAATCTGCGAAGCATGACTTTTGATACCAGTGATGAAATCAATAAAGCGGACTTCAAGCGTATTGCACTTTTGATCGACGAGTTGATTCAAGAGTATCATTTGCCAGCCGTTTTCTTTGGAGTGAGTGATTCGACTTTCTGCGACGATGCATCAGTGCTCGATACCCTAAAGGCCCACCTCACTGACCCTACCAAGATTTCCTCGGTCGGCCGTGTAAAAGACGAATATGAGTTGTTTGAATTGGCGCATAAAGCTCAGTTTGCACTGAGCATGAGTTTCCATGGTTGCATTCTGTCCGGGATTGCAGGTTGTCCCTTTATCCCTGTGACCGAGGGCAAGTATTACGACCACAAATATGTGGACTTCGACAAATACACTGGGAACCAAGGGGTTCCGGTTGTGTCGCTCTCGAACCTGCAGATTGAAAAGACGCGCGAACAGATCAAGCGGTATGTGTCTCAATTTGACATCAGCGTTGTTGAAGCAACCCGCCAAAAGGCATCGGGTATGCTTGACCAGTTTTACATAGGGTCACTGCCGAAGGTCACCTAATCAGTCGATCTCTACCTTCCCAGCGCCGCTCAGATTGAGGCTATGCCACAAAGGCTCGCTCGCTTTCGATGACGGCGTGGGCAAAGCCATTCGATCGATCCGGATGACCTTTCATCCTTAATAGGCTCGGCAAGGTTTGATTTGGATATCTGATCCTGAGCGAGGTGGCCATTATCCGGCAGATAAGCTGTACTCCCGACCAAAAGCGAAACAAGTCCCCAGATTTTGAGGGCGACAATCAGTGGGCTCCTCCTTCCCGGTCCAGTCAGAGTAACTCTATAACTCTCCCGCTGAACCGCTATCGTTCGTCCCGAGGTTGGGCTGAGCAGCGTATTTCGCATTACTAAAGAGGCGTGTTTGTAAACAATGAAACCATACTTTTCTATCTGCATACCTCAGTACAATCGAACATCGTTCCTGATGGAGGCAGTTCGAAGTTATGCGGCCCAGAGCTTCCGAGATTTTGAGCTTTGCATTAGTGACGGCGGTTCAAACGACGGACGGATTGACGAGCTAGAATCCTTTTTAGAGGAGAGCGGCCTACGCTATCGCTTTTCACGCAGTGAATTCAACAAGCGCTATGATGAAAATCTAAGGAGCGCCATAGCACTCTCCTCGGGTCGCTACTTACTTCTTATGGGAAATGACGACGCGTTCGCGGATAACGACTGCCTTCAGGACTTACATGACACGATGGAGCGATTTCCAAATGCAGTTGTTGCAATAACCAACTATACTGAGCTTGCAGATGGTCGCGAGTTTAGACGGATGACAACCACCGGCGTCATTGGAAAAGGCCCCCATGTAGCGGCCGCAACTTTCCGCGATTATGCGTTCGTCAGCGGCATTCTTCTCGATGGTCCTGGATCTCGCGCTGCTGCAAGTGATTTGGTCGATGGCAGTGAAATGTATCAAATGTATCTGGGGGCACTTCTTGTAGCCGGTGGCGGGGAGTTTCTTTCAATAGACAGGTTGCTGATTCACAAGGATATTCAGCTCGAGGGTGAATCTGTAGACAGTTACAGAACTCGCAAGCGAGAGCCCACTTGGAGTTTTAAAGAGCGAAAGCTTCCTCTTACGCGCATACTCCAAACTGTATCGGTGGCGCTCGAAGCCGGCGATCCCAATGGGGATCATAGGTCACAGAATGCTCGCTTAGCTAAGCAGCTTTATACGTTCACTTATCCGTTTTGGGGGATTGAATACCGCCGGATCCAGTCTTTTGCTTATGCGGTGGGCCTCTATTGGGCGTTGCGTCCATCGGAAACCGCACGTGACGTTCAAATGCATGGCTTTGACCGCGCAATGGTTTGGGCACTCTACATCCTATTTGGAGCCGCAAGCTTGATTGTACCAGTTCCCATTTTTGATCTAATGCGCGGCAAACTCTATAAGTTTGCCAAAAAGCGTCAGGAGGATCTTTAAGTGCTTGTAGCGCCCTGTACTATCTCCCGAATTATCGTTTGCGGCGGATGGGGTGGAACAAACGTCGCTTACAGTTTGTTTCATGCTGGTGAGCAGCTTGCTAACACAGAGATGTTGTTCTGCAATGCCGACTTATCCAATAGTCGGTTGCGGCTGATGAATAAACTGGCGTGGTACTATGATCGGGCGACCCCTCATCCTGAGCGACTGGAGCGCCGAATCGAGGACGCGTCCGTGGGTCCAGGGACCTTGGTTATTACAACTGGGCTGACACACGTGCGCGCTGCATTCATTCAAAAGTTGAAGCAAAGTGGATGCATTTTTGCGCATTATTCTACGGATGACCCTTGGAACCTGTTCCACCGAGCCCGGTGGCACCATGCTGCACTTCTTGAATATGACTTGGTTTATACGCCCAGAACCTCGAATATTGAGCAATTTCGAACGCTCGGATGTCCCAATGTAAAGCTGATGAGGTTTGGCTTTGATGAGCGCCTGTTCCCAGATACCGCAGTCGACAACAGCGAGGTGCAAGCCGCTGACGCGTTGTTTGTCGGTGGTGCTGATCAAGAGCGAGCTGCTTTCTTTGAAGCATTTAAGGCTGCTGGTGGAAATCCAACGATCGTTGGGGGCTATTGGGATAGATGGTCAAAGCTCAAGGAGAATTGGATTGGCCATTTGCCGCCAAATGCCCTTTTAGCACTCACACTTCGCGCATCTGTGAACATTATCTTGGTTAAGCACTCCAATCGCGACGGCCATACAATGCGAACAATAGAAGCGGGTGCTATTGGCTGCTGTATGATTGTGGAAGATACACCAGATCATCGCGATCTTTTTGGGAATGATGGAGCGGCCGTAAGGTATTTCCGCAATCCCACCCAAGCTGCGTCTATCATTCAGGAACTAATGCCAGACCACGTTGAGCGTGCGCGCATGGCAAAAGCTGTAAAGACCTTAGTTCGCGAGACTGGACAAAGCTACCTTCATCGTTTGACGACAATGCTAAATGATGCAAACGAAATATTTGCCAACGCAAGTTAATCATCTAATTTAGTAAAACGTCTTGGCTTTACTTAGAGACTTTTGTCGCTCGCATTCAAAAAATTTTATAATTACCGCATTCGATTGCCACTCCAACTGCGCATAGTTGAGTAATCGCAGATCAAATTTGAGTATTTTAAATCTAAAGCCTTATTCAGAAAGACCTTTATCAATAAATTCGATCAGATCCGCTAGGCGGTTCAAATCTCTTGGCACCTCCAGCTGATAATTTGGTACTGAGTTGGCCAACTTGGCGCTGTCTGTGAAGAAAGCAGCGCGCTCTTGCTTCGACCAACCATAATCGCTCAATCGGACCATGTGTGAAAACTTAATCACGGATTGAAGAGCACGCGGTGCAGGGATTAGGTCCAATTGCAGAGACTTCCCCTTACTGAGGAAAATGAGCGCATCTAGCTTCGGGCGCGCATCGGCGGGCACACCGCCAACCTTTACCAATTTCTTCGGGAAATCTGGGGCTGGTAGCGGCAGAAATTCTACCTGTGCAGAGGTAAGCTTCTCTGCGATGTCGGGGAACAATTTCATGATTGGGAGACCCGGCATCACTTGCGGCTTCGCCGAAGTTAGATCGAGGGCGACGACATCGTCAGAAATCAAATCGCAACCCTGCAAAACAGCAGCCGCACTTGTTGTCGATTTGCCGGCACCCTTGTCTCCAGCAAATGCCACATGATGCTGGCCAATTTTCACCGCGTTTGCGTGCAAAACAAAACGACCTGTCATGTGCAAAAACGTCGAAATCACCGTGCCATAAAGTGGTAAGTTCAGTACCTGCTGCGCAATTCCGGTGCAGGGATAGATGTCGATAGTGCCTTTGGCATCAATGTCAAAGCGCGCAATTTCCGGCCAGAACAAGCTCTGCAAGGAATTCTTTTCGCCAAAGTGAAGCTCCAGCGGCTCAACACTCGGCTCTGCTCGGTTCAAGCAGACGTGTAGCTTTCGATTTGAAGGATTTGGATTGCTTTCCTCTAGACCAACAATATTCAGGTCAGTCCGTATATCCAATCCAAATGCATTGTAGTTATAAGTCATTTGAACCATCTTGCTTCAGTGTTGAACTAATCGTTTCATATCCAGTTGCTCGATTTGACTTTTTGAAAGCTCGACCCGTTGGGTCCTCTATCCACTTACTTATAGACGATAATTTCCAAATCGATTGTATTAGGAACCCTGTGTTTGCCTTTGTATCGTCATGGCAGAAATTATCATAGACATAAGCTGCTTTCTCAAGGTCGACGAGATCGGATAGTTGCGGCAATCGGTCCTTAAACAAATAATCCATCTCTGCTCGACGATCACGTCGGACAGACTTTAACGCTGTGCCGCTAAAGTCGCATTTGGCCTTTTTGGTACGCACCTGCTCAGGCAAGATACCGCGCATGGCTTCGCGAAGGATATAGCGGTCATAGCCGTGCCGGAGTTTTGAATCGGGCGGCAACGACAAGCAAAATGCGACCAACTCGCGATCCCAAAGGGGATAATGCATCTGTAGCTTGCGTCTGCCCGCCAAATTGTCAAGCGTTTCAAAGGCGTAGGCCTGCAAAGGGTCTGAGACAATCGTAAGATGGTTGGTCTGCTCTATTCGCTCTGGATAAGGCGCATCGATGTGGTGTGCTGGCGATATCCCCAAGTCAAATGCGCCGTTGGGCGTAAGAAAGCTTGCCCCTGCTTGATCGGCGGTAGAAACCTCGGCACCAGGAAAGACACGTTTGATCCCATTTCTGATGTAGGATAGAGGCGCCTGATTGCTTATCAGTTTAAGGATATTAGCCGCGCCTAACTTAGGATCGATCCTCAGCAGCTCATAGAACAAAGTTAGCCAACGCTTATCTCTGCGCAATTCGTGCAATCGACCACTGCCGTATGAGACCGTCTCATCGCCGCCATGGCCATCAAAGACTAAGTCCGCGCCTGAGCGTTCAGCTGTCAGATAGGTGTGGAAACTCAGTCCCATTCCGGCACCTAAGGTCGGGCCTGCCTGTTCAAATAAAATCTGATCAAGGCTCGCCAAATAGTCGATTTTAGAGCCGTCAATCTCCGTGACCTCTATACCACCAATAGCAGCAACCGCTTGTTGGTCCTTTTGCTCATTCATGCGCTGATCCTCGCTGAGGATCATCGAAATAGCCTGCAATTTGGGTGCGTTCAGCATTCGCCGCGCAGCGGCGGTGATCGAGGAGGAATCAAGGCCGCCACTTAGGAAAAAAGTCGGAGCCGTGCTCGCGGTAAAACTTGGCTCAATGGCTTTATTCAGCAAGGCCTTGAACTTCTCCACCTGTTGCGCAAACGAAAGAGTTGAGTAGGCGATATCTGTTGGCTGCTTCCAATAGGTCTGCAACTGGATGCGGCCTTGTTGCCAGATCAGAAAGTTGCCTGCTGGCACTCTCTTAATCGCACTAAAATAAGTCTCGGCATCGGCGGGCGGCATTCCCTGCAGATATCGAGTTAGACTCATCTGGTTGACTTCGCGGGAAACGTCGGAAAACCCGAACATCATTTGGACGTCAGACGCCAAAAAGAGGCGATCGGCCAGGAGCGAGTAATAAAGAGGGCTCTGTCCAAACGGATCTCGCGCGCACAATCCAAGTTGGGCTTGTTGATCCCATAGGATTAACGCAAATCTTCCCTCTAACCGGCTGATCGCATCCGTGCCCCATGCCCTATAAGCGTGGGCAATTAGGGTTGTATCGCCGCAGGAATACGCTGAAATGCCTAATTCATGTGCAAGTTCTGCACTGTTTGTGAGCCGTCCAGTGCAGACTAGTGCAAGCCCCAACGTGCCGCTACTGGGTGTGCCAGCTTTTGGGGCAATTTCGTGACGTCGTCTACCCTGCAGGAGCGCACCGTTGTCCCAATGTATCATAGATATCGGGGTAGAGGCGCGCATCGCGGCAGCATCCAGAAGGTTGTGATAATCATCGGACTCGGTTAAAAGCGGCGCACCAAAAACGCCAGCTACGCAGGTCATGGTTTAACCGAAATCTGCCAGAGGCTTGTACTTTTGTAGGTCGCTTTTCGTTGCACCAAAGATCACGTCGCCGTCCTTAACCAACCACGCATGCGCCATCAAACCTTTTTTCGGATCTTTGGCAACGCCAACACGCATTTCGGCATCATGCCCATAGCACCTCAGCAAGTGCTTAGCCGCCACACTTTGGGTGAGGCAGGATGCGTAGGGCACTACTTTGCTAGCCCAGCGAACACATTTCAGAATACGCCCGATTGATACGATTGTTGGACGAACCGGCCGATCTTTTAAGAAAGCTGCGACGCGCTTATACCCAAAAAACGTGAGCCCGATACGTACGATTGCTACCAGCCAAGTGGCTCGTATCAGCACCATCGCAGTCATCAGAGCCAGTTTCATGGAATTATCCTGCGGCTTGTGTGGCTAACACGAGGCCTTTTGACTTCATTGAACTAAACAGTGCTTCTAAATCTTGTGCGCATTGTTCCGAGCTAACATCATATACGCTTGTGACTAACTCTAACAGCTTCTCAATCGATTTGTGCTCGTCCAGTGCAGACCAGACCAATGCCCCAACCGGGTTGAGAAGATAATAATGACCTGTCTCAGTATTCAGCAGAGCCTCAGAACCGTCCATCTGACACGAAACGACGTTTAGCGACTTTTCCCACTCATAATTATCTGCCACAAGTCTCTCCAATTGATAAGCGTCTCTACACTAGTGTAGAGACGCTTAAAAAGCCCTAATTGAGCTTCGTAAGAAGAACTTACGAGAAGGTCAATTGTGAAAGTGGGGTGCCAACTGGGAAGGTGGCGTCCGTTTGATTTTGGTTGCCGGTAGCCAAGGTAACGGCTTCGAACGAACCAACTTCTTCAAGGACTGGTGCTACATATTGCATTTTCATATACTTTACTCCGTGCTGTTAAGCTCCGTACCATTACCCGAATATTAAAGGCCAAGTCAATACTCTTTTAGCAAAAAAAAATCCTAATTTTACAATTAAATAGACCCTTTTGTTAACCAATGATGCCCTTTGAATTCAAGTAATCATAAGTTGCCTTTTTACCTTTACACCAGAAAGCCTAAGTTAGTTTTCGAAAAGTTATTCAAATTGGGGAAAATGGTCTTAAGGTCAGTATTTGAGACACCAAACCAAGATCCAAGTGTCGCAGCATATTGATCCACAGAAGTCGTTGGAATCATAGATCCTTGGACCATATCGGGGTTGTTGAACCCGCCAATATCCACACCCAAAGTCGGATATTGACCGTAAATATCCCCGCCGCGGACAGCCCCGCCCATTACCATGTGATGACCACCCCACGCATGGTCTGTACCGTCGCCATTTATGTTGAAAGTCCGTGAGAATTCCGACGTGGTGAATGTCGTCACGGCAGAGCGCATATCGATCCCACCCAAATTGGCGAGTGTCGCGTCAAAGGCCGCCATCGCGTGCGCCAATTTGCTCAAATTGTTTGCTTGGAAGGCATTCTGATTGTCGTGCGTGTCATGACCCGTCATAGCGACATGAAACACCTGCCGCTTCAGCCCCAGGGAGGGCGCTGCCGCAATCATTCGCGCCACGGCTTGCAGTTGGATTGCAAGCGAATTGAGTTCGACTTGGCCTGTGATCGGATTCACATAGGGCGGTGGTGCAGGTACGTTGCGCACGGCCTGCAGACGCATCGTTGAATTCAAGGTTGACCCAGCCGCAGCGGACCGGCGAACGATGGAAGCATAGTCCCCTTCCATCAAAGCCACGCCGCCCAACTCCTGGCCGATTTCCATAATTTGCTTAGGCACCAAAGCAGAGTGCAGCAGGCTATGCGGATTGTTGACGTCCGTACCATCAACCACGACGGCTGGAGAGGCCCCTGTCGACATCTGATACTGCATGACAGAGCGGCCCGACAGGAATATCGCGTTTCCAGAAGTGGACACGGCGGTGAACACACCGTTCTTACCATTCCCAGAGGCGACCATATCACCTAAGCGGCCGCCCCAACCGGTACGCAGAATGTCTGCATCGCCTGCCTGCCAGGTTGTTTCCTGATCATTATGAGAGAACAAGCGCTGGGGAGTCTGTTTCGACTTGGCGAGATATTGAGCCTTGGTGATCGGCTCGACCAAGGTGCCAACGTTTGCCACCATGGCCACGCGACCACTCTGATAAAGCGGTAGCAAGGGTGCTAAGGATGGGTGTAGCGCAAATGAACGCTGGGAAGAGCGCGTTCCGTTTGGAATAGCTTGGGCTGTCTTTGTGCCGATCGGTAAAACACCACCCCAACGCTCTGGGCTTGTGTTCCCTGCCTGCCTGCGGGTTAAAAGAGACGTCTGGCCAACAGCTAATGCTGGTGTACCAACTGGCATCAAGGCAATCGGTGCCGTTCCCGTGTTCCGCGCCAGCCAATATCG
>VYLZ01000073.1_pt1 | contig 21394 bp, 18 predicted proteins | sample 5115361 | NCBI WGS metagenome assembly VYLZ01 (sample SAMN12291805, study PRJNA351875) | freshwater metagenome | isolation source: freshwater lake | place: USA: Michigan, Sixteen Lake | collected 2013-08-07 | reverse complement strand
CCGACCATTTTCGACACAAGGGTAAATCAACAATTGAGACATAGAGTAAGGACATTGATTAAAGAGTAGTGACGGCCGAACCGCCAACAATGTATTTGCGTCAAGCGGGGTTGAGGTGTAATCCAACGTTTTCGTATCTTTAATGCGTTCGTTGTCGGGGACAGGACGCGGCTTCGGAAGCCCCGCTCGAACGCAAATACTCACGTTGGCGGTCATTACCTATGGACAGAGTGAAGTACCTTGAACGAATCGATTATACTGACGTCATTGACGTTGCTGACGATGTTTTGACAAGGTTACACAAGAACCACGTCTACCAAATCCCGTTTGAGAATCTGGATGTTTATTATAAGAGAGTTTTCGACCTAAACATTGAGAGAGTTTATAAGAAAGTAATTTGTGATTTACGTGGTGGATTTTGCTATGAATTGAATCTGTTATTTAACTGGCTCTTGACAGAGATTGGCTTCTCAAGCAGAATCATACCATCCCGCATTTTCAATGAGGACGGAACTCTTGGACCATATTTTGATCACATGTCCGTCTATGTTAAGACTGAAAAGGAATTTCTAGTTGACGTGGGTTACGGTGACTTGTTTGACACTCCAATTGAGATTAAGAGCGGTGTACAATATGACGGGAGAAATTACTTTCGAATTGACAAATGGAATCAAAAGGAATACTTAGTTTCCATGTCACGTGACGGAGTTGACTATTCAAAGCGATATACGTTTAGCTTGGACGTGGTTAAGACCGAGGACTTCGACATCATTTGCTTGGACAAGCAAACTAACCCAAATTCATATTTTGTTAAGAATGTAATTTGCACCAAACCGACAGAGACAGGTCGGGTGACAATTTTCAATGACAAACTTGTTGAAAAGAGGGGTGAGTTGAGAATCGAGACTCCAATTCACGCGGACGATAGTTTGCGTCAAGCGGGGTTGACGCGTAATCCAACGTTTTCGTATCTTTATTGCGTTCGGTGTCGGGGACAAGGCGTGGCTTCGAAAGCCCCGCTCGAACGCAAATACTCACGTTGCCGGCAATACCTCGGCTCCGAAAAAAGTATAGAGAAAACTATTAAATTGGGACAAAAAGACACCTAAATGAATAAAAACAAGTACGTAGACTTTGTTTCGGACAAACACCTTCTAAAATGTATCGAGAATCTGCATAATTCTTATTTGAGAGCCAAAGAAAATATTTCAAAGCAGAACTTCTATAGTAATAAAGTCGACACGATAAAACTGACTTTTGACTCAAAATTCAATGACATCAATGAGGAAAGTCTTATTCAAGTTGAAATCTTAAGGCAGATAGACAAATCAATTAATAATTCAATAGGGACATTTCATGAACAAGTCCTCGGTGGAATAAAAGGTTATGAAATTGGAAACTTGAGCGGTTTCGACATCAAAGCCAAAGACGACACCCTTTTTGCTGACATCAAAAATAAACACAACACAATGAACAGCAGCGCTGCTGAAGCGTTATTTCAAAAATTAGCTCGTTACGCTAATGACTATAAAAAAGCAAAATGTTATTGGGTTCAGATTTTAGCAAAAGGAAGTTTTAATGAACTTTGGTCTGGCGAAATCAATGGAAAGGAATATTCCCATAGTAGAGTTTATAAAATTTCAGGAGACCAATTTTATGCGTTGTTATCAAAGCAAGAAGACGCGTTTTTCCAACTGTATCATGCACTTCCTGCTGCGATTAAGGACTATTTAAAAAAAGTTAAAGCAGACAAGGAACAAAGTGAAAACTCTGCTTTAGACGAAATAAAATCAGCAACAAAAAAGTCCAAGAGAAGTATCTTGGATCAAATCACTTTTGAAAATTATAGTTACTACTTAGGTTTTGACAAACTATAATACGAATTCAAAAAATTGGCGATTGAATAGCCGACTTCTCTCCCCAAGTTAACAGGGACAGCATTCCCGATCTGTTTATATTGTTGAGCCACAGAGCCTTCAAAAGTCCAGTCATCAGGAAAAGTTTGAATTCTGGCATATTCTCTAACAGTAAAAGGTCGAGTCTCATCAGGGTGACATCTTTCTGTTTGCTTTTGGGCAGGACTACAAGTTAATGTTAGGCAAGCTTCATCCCAACCAATTCTTCGTGCTATTCCCGTTTTACCACCACCGAGATAAAAACTTCCACCCATAAATTTCTTTTGAATCTTTAATGGCAAATCTCTCCAATACCCTTTTGGAGGAACCAAGTCAAGAACTTCAATTTTACTCTTTGGGTATTTTGCGCCAACTGATTTAGGTACATTACTACTAAACAATTCGCCCTTTTTAAGCGCATCTTTCAATGTATAGGTCTTCTTATATGACTTTGGATATTCGTATTGCACATTTATGTCCTTGCGTACTCCAACCAAAATTAAGCGTTCTCTCTTCTGAGGAACTTTATAATTCACAGCTTTCAATACATTGACAGGCACTACATTGTAACCAATTTCATCTAAAATGGAAATCATCCCCTTTAAAGTCTTTCCACCATCATGACTCAGCAAACCACGGACATTTTCACCAATGCAAATTAATGGATTAACTTGCTGTACAACCCTTGCAAATTCATAAAACAAAGTTCCGCGGGCATCAGCCAATCCTAATTTCTTCCCAGCGTAACTAAACGCCTGACATGGAAAGCCACCAGTGACCACTTCAACTTTATTATGATATTCTGAAAAGTCAAATGACTTAATGTCACCCTCCAAAACTTTCCAATTTGGTCTGTTCCTCCTGAGAGTTTGGCAAGCCCACTTATCAATTTCATTTAGCGCAACACATTTCAATCCAGCCATCTCCATTCCGACAGCCAAGCCGCCTGCCCCAGCAAACAACTCTAAAACCTTGTAGCTTTTGAGGGGCTCAACATAATTACTGACAGTATCTTTTACACTTGAATTAAACTCCGAGAAAAGACTTTCAACTTGCTCCCGTTTATAGACACGGAAATTACTCATTGGTTCACGGACAGCTGACAATTTCCCTTCCCGATCCCATCTCCTGAGAGTTTCTTTACTTTTTCCAATGTACTCAGACGCTTCCGACAATGTTAAATATTCATTCATAACCAAATTGTTCAACCTTATACAATGGTTACAAATCTATAAAAAATTAATAACTAACAAACGGGGACAGAAAAAAATAAAATTTGCGTCAAGCGGGGTTGACGCGTAATCCAACGTTTTCGTATCTTTAATGCATTCGGTGTCGGGGACAGGACGCGGCTTCGGAAGCCCCGCTCGAACGCAAATACTCACGTTGTAGGCCATTCGCATGGCTTCGAGAACAATAGCGACCCAGATGAAAATAAAAGTCAAAACAATGAATAACAAACTGACAATCCTTCTTCTAACGACTATTCTGACGACTTCTTGCAAGCAACCTGAAAACTTCGACAATCAAATTATTGGGACATGGTCGCTGGAGAAAGTTTATGAATATGGCAATGATGTGACAGAGAAGCATAATCCAAAAGACGAAAGATGGATTGAGTTTAAATCTAACGGTTCATTTGTAAGTGACGGTGAACCATTTGGACGAAATACGGGACGCTGGACAGCTGACAACGATAACTTAGTTTTAAATATCGACAGTGACGTTGATGATGATGATAGTGAGTGGAAAGTAACATTCGACAACGACCAGTCAACTTGGACAGGAATTGGGCACCCAAGAAAGGAGAACACAAAACTAATTCACAAGAGAAAGAAATGATAAAAGACAACGCGGAGTCCGCTTCCAAAATAAAATTAAGGCCAGCACTAACGGGCCAACAACAAAGTGACGGTGGAAGCGAACGGCCTACAACACTGTGCTTATGCAATAGCGGGGTGACGTATTGACTTTACGTTTTGTTTTCATAATTTCGTTCTGCTTGTGGGACAGGACGCAGTTTCAAAATCCCGCTACTGGCATAAGCACAAATCGTTAGCAACAATGCCCGTGGACACCCCCGACATTGAACACACTAGCCAAGCAACAAAACTAACGGCCAAAATGAAAATCAAGACAATTATTAGAGAACTCCCAAAGAAGGAGAAACGGCTGACCCATTGCACGGCAACCATGAAGATTCTCGCCCAAGCTTTTGGCACATGGCATTGCCGCACATCCTCCCCGCAAACCTAAGCAAAGCCAAGAGCCAAACCACCCGCAACGACCAATGAATAAAGATTGTGTGTACATTAAATCCTACGACATGATCAAAATAAAAATAGCAATAGCGGAAGACAATAGATAGTTCAGAAACTTGACAATGTTATTTAAACCTTGCATTTAAATGATTGACCATTTGACGTATCAACAGCACATGGTCTATGTGTTAGGCTTATAATTAAAAAGGGAGGATTGAGCTCTCTGAACGATTTAATTAACCTCTAAATTTAACTGCACAGAAAAAACAATTAGAAATATGCTGAAAGCATTGAAATTGAAAGGGTATCCGATTAAATATTCAAAAAGCCTAAAAAAGTAAGTCTTACTCGATATAAAATAAATAGTAAACGTAAGATTATATTCCGTATGAACTATTCAATTTATACTATTCTTAATAACAGATATGTCTTCAAATCCATTTAGGGAGTATCAATTTGGGTGGCCAATAGCAATAGTTCTCTTACTCATTGAGGGAATACTAAGCCTTATGTTTTTTGTTGGAGTCTATTCAGTTTTTTTTCGTTGAATATTCGATGTCGAGTCCTTATATTGAAAAATCCTCAAACACATAAAGCCACATGAGAAAAATAAAAATTGCAATTGCAGATGATTCTGATCTTCTAAGAAACTCAATTTCGAACGCGCTCAATCAAGAAAAAGACTTTGAAGTTATTTTTCAGGCCGAGAACGGCTTAGAACTCCTAGAGCAATTGGAAAAATCAAGCCCAGACATTGTACTCATGGACATACGCATGCCCGTCATGGATGGGATTGAAGTAACAAAGAGGGTGCGTGATAAACTTCCAAATATAAAAGTAATAGCATTTTCCCTTTATGATATTGAGTCAAATATCATAACGATGAACATTCATGGTGTGAAAAGCTTTATTAGAAAAGATGATGGTCGAGAAGAATTAATACGTGCAATAAGAATAATTTCGGAGGGGGGCACTTATCTAACGGATTATGCAAGCGAAATAATTAGAAAGTATATAACTGACAATAATTATAAAAGTATATCAACAATCGAACAAAAGCAGTATAGCGAAGGAGAACTTCTTATGAAGTTAAATGATGTTGAGCGAAAAATTCTATTATATGTTGCAGATCGCTTGCCAATGAAGAAGATCGCAGAAAACCTTTCATTAAGTCCTCATACTATTAATAACAAACAGGCTACCAACCGAAGAAAATTTGGTTTGTATGGTAGGGGCAAAATTCAAGAATTTGCCATTTCCTTCAGAAATATTTTTCAAAAAAAGCCAGCAGATAGAAAATAGATAGTTTCTGACGTTGGGCAGTCTCTATGAGCTTCATACATTTCGAACAAATTAAACCAACATATATATGTTACAAGAAAACGCAATCGACTTGAGGCTTTCTTTGAATAAAGAAAGCATCACTGAACTCTCAATGGAGGAAATGAACAAGGTTGAGGGCGGTACTACACCTTGGTGTGTTGCTACTGTCATCATCTTGATCACGGTGCTTAGCCCCACACCTGCGGAGGATAGCACACCTCCTCAACAATGAGTTAAACTAAATTTCAAGAGGTCTTCCGAAAAAAATTGGAAGACTTCTTGTAAATGGTTCTTTGCTAAATGCACCTTCGCAAATGTATTTGAAGCCGACATGTGTAAACGCGAATTCTACTATGCAAACAATCCCCAATCCCCAATTTGAACCCACTATAGTTACCATCACCAATCTAATCCAACTTTTGAAAGTCAGAGTTTCAAAAACAGCAATCAGGAATTACTTCTCAACTCTTCCCAACTATCCCGCCATTACCCTCGGTAATATAAATCAAGCCTTTAATCATTGGAACATCAAGAGCAAAGGGTTAAAAGTACCAAGCGAAAAATTATGTGAGGTTTCCTTCCCTGCCATCGCATATATCACTGAATTTATAGATGTGGTTAAGGATGATAAACCAGACACTGCTCCAATGGGAATTTTTATCGTGTTAACTGGTACTGACACATCAATGGTTCATTTTATTCATCCAACAAAAAGTTTGACTAGTGAAGATACAGAGTCTTTTTTGAAAAAATGGAATAACCTTGTGCTTGTTCCTATACCTGATGAAAATTCCGGAGAAGAGACATTTGAGAAAAGCACGCAAGAAGAACAAGCTGCCAGCGACCTGTATAAGCAGACCATCAAATATCATCACGATTTTTTCACACCTGAGGAATGTCGCGAATTAATTTCGTATTGCGTTTTTAATAATTTGTTTGATCGAAGTGGAGTTGGATCAGCTCGGTACATCTCTACTGCACGCACAAGTTTTAGTGCTATGATTAGAGATCGTGAGAAATTTAATAGTATCTATGAGCGAGCCTGTTCAATTGTTAATTGTTCTAAAGATCAAATCGAAGACATTCAATGTGTTCGTTACCTTCCGGGACAAGAATTCCGTGTACATTTTGACTCTGACGGAAGCATTTTACGGAAGCAAACTTTACTAGTTTACCTAAACGATGACTTCACCGGGGGCGAAACTTTATTTCCAGAAATAAATCTTATTATGTCACCAAAGGCAGGCATGTGTATCCAGTTTGTTAATCTGGACCAAGAAAATAAAGTGCTTGCAAACTCCGCCCATTCAGGATTACCTGTGAAGACCGGAATCAAATACGCTTGTAACATCTGGATTTCTCCGATGTCAAAAAATAAATAGTGAATTAGTGTCATTTACAGTCCCATGCGAATGCCAGTAAGAATATGGCCGATTTCTCTATCATTAGTGCTCTTGTTATTCACTACTTTTTTTACTGGCAATGCTGCGAGAGTAGGAATCATCCAAGGGAATGAATATTTATTAAATGTATCGATCGTCCTTTTTTTTGTCATTCTTACGCTTACAGTTCTTTGGAACAAACCACTTACACTGAACACTATTGATATCGTTTTCGGAGTATTTTTTATTTATGTGTTTATTCGATCACTGATTTCTCATCCCTATTGGACTGACTCATTTGCTTCCTATTGGCTATCACTGCTATCCTTCGTGATTTTCAGAGTTTTTTTTTCTAATCAACCTTCTTCCTTACCCCTACTATGGGTGCTAATAGCTTACATTTCAATTCACGTTGCAATTGGGTTTCATCAACTTTATAATAAAATAGTTATACCCGGCAGTTATTCTCTAGCAGGTGTCTTTGTAGGTAGTGGTCCATTTGCCGTATTCCTTGTTGCTTTTTTACCACTTTGCTTAATGATTATCCAATCCCCAATAAAAGAGTTGAAAAATTCTAGAGTATCGGTATGGTTTGCATTAATCACCTCAGCTATTCTCATCTTAGTCTTTTTTACATTTTCTCGAACTTCTTGGATTTCAGGCGTACTTAGCATCGCTCTAACCTATATTTTGCTCAAGAAAAAAGATTCTCCAAAAAAAATTATAAATCGTCTTGCAACTGGAGCCACCGTATTTTTGTTTGCAGCAATTCTGCTGGGTGCGCTGCTTTTCAACATAAAGCGAGACTCGGCCATTGGTCGCGTTCTCGTCTGGAAAGTATGTTTGTCAATAATCCAAGAGCATCCATTAGTGGGCGTTGGTTTTAACGGATTCAAAAAAGAATATATAAAGTATCAGAGTGATTATTTCTCTGCAGAGACACGACCTCTTGCAGAAACGCGAGGTGCTGATCAGGTTCAGTTTGCATTCAATAGTTTTTTGTCATTTACAATTGAAAATGGCCTCATTGGCTTGGCAATGTTGATGATCCTATTAGTAGTAGTGGCTGGTGAAGTAATTAAAATGCCCAGAGATAATATCAAGAATGACTTTATTCTGTTAGGTGCAGTTGGTTGCTTTGCGTCTATCTTATTTTCAAGCGTCACAAGTTATTCTTTTGAGACATTACCTATCAAGGTCATTTTCTTTGCTTCGCTTGGAATAATTTCATCGCGCTTGACACGCGGATCATTGACGGTTCCTGTCACAAAAAATATTATGATAGGAAGCTCACTTTTACTTTTTAGCGTGGTGTTTATATTCTCTGCTAGTTCTGGTTACGCTAAAAAGCAATGGAAAAACGCCCGCGTTCTAGTCGACAAAAAAGAATACGTAAGCGCAGAAAAAATCTTTAGCAAAAGTGAGACGGCACTCAAATACGAACCTAATTTCCTACTGGACTATTCGAACTTGCTTTACTTGAAAGGCGACTACCCCGCAAGCATTCAAAAGCTACAGTCTGTTAGTAAGTTACTCTCAGATACTATCGTGTACGGCTATTTTTACAAAAATTATTATCAACTTAAGAATTTTGATTCTGCCGAACTGATGATCAAGAAAAGAATATATTCTGTTCCTAATCAGTTTCGTCCTAGATATAAGTTGGTCAACCTTTACTTAGTTTCTGGTGATACACTTAAGGCATTTGAGCAGGCTAAATTCATTACAGAAATGGATGTGAAAGTTAAATCCAGTGTAGTGGATACTATCCAAAGCCATATGAAACAGCTGATTTTAATAAAAAGTAAATGAGACAAATTGCAGTTGTATCGGAGCATCTTCACCTTCAAAAAAGGGATGGCATTGCTAGTTTTGCTTTCGAACTGAAAGGTAGGCGCCTTTATGTAGCTGCTGTCACCACAGATGATGTAGGCTTTGATAAGAATGATGTAACAAACCGATCTCGCGTTTTTGTAAAAAAATCATCAGTATCGCTTAACTATAGAGATATTTCTATACTCCTTAAAGCCTCGGAATATCTTGAACATAACGCTTCTTCTCAATTTTTTCCAATTGGTTCTGAATTTTGTGGAACTGTTGTTAATGTTGGTGTGGATGTGAAGGAGTTCCAAATCGGTGATCGTGTTATAGGTAATGGAAATTATCCATATAGTGATTTTCCAAATGAACTACCTGGCATCCCCACGAATGGTGCATCAAAGGAGTTGGAAGCATTTCATTTCTCAAAGCTCATCAAGATTCCAAAGTCGATGGGGGATGAAGTGGGTGCAGCTTTTATGATTGGAGCTCAAACAAGTTATGGTATGATTCGCAGGGCCAACATTCTTCCGGGGCAAACTGTGCTTGTTCTTGCCTCAACTTCAAACACCTCTCTTTTTCTAACGAAAATATTAACGAGTATGGGATGTGATGTTCATTGTCAGACTACCAATCCTACATCAACTGAAAAACTTAGTAGATTAGACATCAAAAAAATATTTTTGACTACATCGAAAAATGACTTGTCACCAGAGAGTGAATTGGGCACCTATAGCAGACGCATCAATGGATTCGATGCAATCTTCGATCCTTTTTGTGATATCTATTTTCATAAAGCAGTCCATCTGTTAAAAACAAGCGGTACCTATCTGACCTGTGGTATCCACGATCAGTCAGGAGTTGATGCAAATGAATTTTCACTCGCTGATATCAAGAGTGTTTATGCCACACTAATTCTGCGCAACATTACTTTTATAGGAAACTGCTTAGGTAATACCAAGGATCTTGAAAGCGCTATTCACGACTGTGCAGGTAACAAGTGGACACCACAGATAGACAGTGTATTTACTTATGAAAGGGTATCGGCATTTCTTGAACGCACTTTTATCCCTAATGATAGGTTTGGCAAAGTAATATTATCTTACAATTGATCTCATGACTCAGCAACTCAGACAGTTATTTTTGCATTCAATCACCTATTCATTAATCGTAGGTGCCACATCGTTTTTATTTTTTTTAGTCATGGTTTTCACAGATCAGTCTAACAATCAATCACTAGCTATGATCTCTTATTTGATCTTGATTGTTTTCATCATTCTTGCCATGAATCGATACAAGTCAGAAAATGGAGGCATTCTTTCCTTCAAAAATGGTGTGCTAAGAGGTTTGTTAATTTCATTGTTGAGCCAGTTGATTTATACGGTTTCTTACTATTTGTATACTACTTTTATTGATTCTGAATTGTCCCAACGTATTTTGGAAGAGCAAAAAGAGTTACTAGAAGGGCGAGGTTTAACTGATCAGCAGGTGAAACAAGCCTTAGAGCTTTATGAATCTCTGAGCGACCCTTTTTATGGAATTTTTATTGGAACTGGGACAGGCACCCTTATTGGATTTATATTTACATTGTTTTTAGTTAGCGTTATGAAAAACGAAGATAATGATGAATAGCATCTTTAGAATTACAGCTATCAGGATTTTCCAACTTAGACGAAATGTAATGTCGTTGGGGTTACTTTACATTATCCCTATTCTTGCGTTGTTGGTCTTAGTAGAGATCGTTGTGTTTAGTCAATTTGCTGATCTAAGTAGTACACTGATGGTTTTGGCAATATTTACTGGAGCTATTTTATTAATTCATTTTAGCCGTCAAGATGGACACTTTCTTTTTGTGGCGGTCGAGCAACGTGTGTTATCTATATACACCGAGTACGCATTCTATTCTTGTGTGCTACTCAGTATTTTTTTTACAGATAAATGGTATTTGTTTTTCGCACTGCAAGCAGTTTTGTTCAGCATCGCTTATATCCCGATAAAAGTCCGTGCTTCAGGTCGAAGCGCATTCAGCCAAATTAGTAGAGTTTTGCCAATTGAGAATTTCGAAATGATATCAGGATTTCGAAGATCTTACGGTTTCATCATTCCTGTACTTGCTGCCACAATAGGTTTGTCTTTTGTGCCTTATCTTGAAATGGTGTTATTTCTATTGCTGAACTTCATTCTGGCAGATTTCTTTTTTGAAAACGAACCTACCAGTTTTTTATTAGTGCGTAAGATGTTTCCAAGTCAATTTATTTGGAGAAAGATTCGTGTAAATTTAAAGATTTATCTACTGTTGACCATTCCTTCAGTAGTCCTATATGCTTTCTTCAATATGGATACATTTTTACTTGTTCTAATGAGTTATGTAATATCCTTATTGAATCTTTTCTTTTTTATTGTAACAAAGTATGCTTTTTATCATCCTAATTCGAGGGCGCAAGTGAAAGTAGCTATTTTTGGAGTCGTTGTGTTTAGCGTCTTACTTCCTTTCTTTGCAATCTATACGGCAATAGCATCTATCGTCTACTATAGAAAGGCTATACAAAACTTAGAGAATCACTTAAACTGAAAAATCATGATTGAAATCAATGATTTAAGCATAGCAATAGGAAAACGACAGATTGTCAATATACCAAATCTCGTTTTTGAAAAGGGCAAAGTTTCAGGAATTATCGGACTTAATGGTTCTGGAAAAACTACGCTACTTAACAGCCTGTCTTCTTACGTTAAACCAACTACTGGGAATATTTTGTTTGAGGGTGAATTGTTAACACGTACCTCGGTAGGTTTCTTGGAAACCAACAATTTTTTCTATTCAACTATTACTGGGAGAGAATATCTCCAAATTTTCGATAGTCCGAATGATCGATTTGATGTAGAAAAGTGGAAAGACATTCTTGGTTTACCCATTGATTCATTAATTTCTTCTTATTCTACAGGAATGAAAAAGAAACTGGCTTTTATGGGGGTATTAAAACTGGAGCGCCCAGTTCTGATCCTGGATGAACCTTTCAATGGAATGGACTCAGAGAGCGTCCAAACCTTCTTAATAGTTTTAAAGAATTTAAAGGCTGAAGGAAAGATAATTATCGTGTCCTCGCACATGATTGAAATCTTAATTGGAGTCTGCGATGAAATTCATCTCCTGAACAACGCAAAAATTGAAAAGACCTACAAGCCAGACAGGTATAATTTTATAAAAGATGAAGTCTTCGGCAGCCTACAAGAAAACATAAACGCACAAATGATTGCTCATGATTAGCAAATTATCGTCTCATAAGTTAAAGAAATTTGTGAGATCACTTACTTTTCAAAATGAGATTGCTACTTCTGGCTTGGTGTGGCTAATTGGAGTGGTAGCCATGGCATATTTACTCGGGATGGGATTTAATCTGAACCGTTCTTTGGAAATAGTTTTAGATATTGATGATACTCCCGGATACATTGCGCGCGCGTTACCTTTTTATTTTTTTTCCGAATTATCAATTAGATACTTAATTCAGAGCTCTTCCGCTTTGGGTGTAGCGCCCTATCTACATCTGCCAATCAAGCGAACCAGTATAGCACAATATTTCGTGATGATGTCATTACTAGATGTTACGAATTTATTTACCCTTTTTTTATTTGGTCCTTTTTCTGTTCAAGTAATCTTCCCACAGTATGGTATCACTGCTGCGATTATGTGGTTACTATCAATGATTTGCTTTTCGCTGATCGGGCATTTCATAATCTTTTTTTTAAAATTCAGAATGAACAGTTTGAAAGGAACATTGCTCTTTCTAGCCATTCTAGCTGGGCTTGTTACCCTTAATTATATTAGTTCGGGACTACTTCAAGAATTTTCTGTTTGGTATTTTCAAGAGATTGTAAAAGTCAATCCAGTTCCTCTATTTGTTATAATATGCGTATTGGCGGCCTTCTATTTGTTTGCTGTGAAAACCTCTTTAAACTTATTTTACCTTGAGGTTGCAGACGCAAATAACCAACTATTTGAAAATCTCATGAAGGCCAATCACTTCAACCTGTTCGGGAAGGTACATAGCTGGTTTACAGTTGAGCTGAAATTAATTTTCAGAAACAGAAGACCTCGCTCGCTGCTTTTGTTTTCCTTAATTGTTTGTCTTTATGGTCTCGTTTTTTACAATAAGCAGATAGCCCAAAATATAGATGTGCTTTTGTTCATCAATGGATTTATTCTAAGCGTTTTTTTATTGAACTATGGTCAATTCCTTTTCGGCTGGCAAGGACAACACTTTGATCTGTTTTTAACACGTACGATTGGGTTTGAGAAGTTCGTTGAAGGGAAGTACAGAATTTTGGTTGCGTTCACTATGCTTGCTTTTTTGCTGAACCTGCCCTACAGCTACTACGGTTGGTCGGTTCTTTTGGTAATAATTTCAATAACCACGTTTAATTTAGGAGTTAATGTTTTTATCATCATGTTTATTGCTCTTTGGAATCCTAAGCCTATTGAGTTGGAAAAAGGATCAGCTTTTAGTTTCCAAGGTACCGGTGCTGCGCAATGGGTTATAGGTTTACCTGTGCTGTTGGCCCCACCACTAGTGTACGCTCCTTTCCGTCTTGCGGGCTATCCATATCTTGGCATTGCTTGCATAGGCTTTACTGGACTAGTCGGTGTTTATTTTAAAGATCACCTGATTAAGAAAATAACTTTTTTAATTGCAAAGAACAAATACAGTATCGCTGGTCAATTGCGAAACGAAGAAAACGCCTAAACAAACTTGATATGGTTAATCTTAGAAATTTGACGAAGAAATTTGAAGGTCATGAGGTAATCAATATAGAATCACTAACGATTAGCCGAGGAACCTGTTTTGGGCTCGTTGGAAACAATGGTGCCGGTAAGACAACACTGCTTCGACTGTTGTTAGATTTGATCAAGCCTACAACTGGCGAAGTTCAAATTGATAATCAAGTAGTGAGAAATACTGAAAACTGGAAAAAAAACGTAGGCTCCTACATAGATCAACATTTCTTAATCTCCTACTTAATGCCTGCTGAATATTTTTCATTTGTTGGAGATTTGCACGAATACTCTGAAACAGATATAAATATATTCTGGAAAAAATTTGAACCACTTTTTAACGGTGAGATAACACCCACGAGTAAAAACCTGATCCGAAGCCTGTCTAAAGGTAACGCTAAAAAAGTAGGAATTGCAGCGGCTTTTATTGGAAACCCTAAATTGATTCTACTTGATGAACCTTTCGAAAATCTCGACCCTGGTTCTCAGATAAAGCTTAAGCAATTTATCATACAAGATAGACTTGAGAATGACAGGACTTACATCATTTCTAGTCATGCCTTGCAACATGTAATTGATATTTGCCAGAATGTGGGTGTACTACATCAAGGAAAAATTATCAAAGAAATAGAAGTGAATGAAAACTCTTTACAAGAGTTGGAATTGCATTTTAATAAGGTATAAAATATAGAATACTCAACATGAGTGGAGACAAAAGGGCCGCTAAGAAACTGTAAGTGAAATGAATCCGTACCGAATCAGCGATCAGATAATTCTCAGAAGCCCTTTATTTGCAATGAATGACGTGCCTGAGGATGTTGATCCAATTGTTTTTTTTGAAAACCCGATTTGTGCGGAAGCGTTATTTGTCTCCTCCCCGGATCTTTATTATGCCTTGAAAGAAATTTCGTCTACCCCAGCCGACAGCGAAAAGAATGAGAAGATTAAAACGTCTCTTCGCAAATATATTGCGAGGATGAAATCACGCGCTACGCCATTTGGGTTGATGGCTAGCGTTGCTGTATTGGATAATATAAGTATCGGGCCTGAAAATGCAATCATAGTTGAAGGCATTGGAAAGGGACTTAAGCGGAGAACAAGGCTCGATATGTTGTACCTAGGTGATCTCCTTAGTAGTTTAACATCAAAAGAGGAGTTCAGGAATATTCTGTTATTCTATCCAAATTCTTCTCTTTATGACTACAATCAAAAGCTCAGATACATTGAAGATTTCTATCGAAATGGTAGTCATGTGCATCGGTTATCGCATGTGGATATGTCTGACTTATTGGTTCAGTTGATTGAATTTTCAAAAAAAGGGAAAACAGTTTCAGAGCTTATCAAATATCTTGTTGAGCAAGAAGTGCAGCAAAATCAGGCTGCGAATTTTGTTAATCAAAATATCGACAATCAAATTTTGATAAGTGAACTTGGCTCACGGGTTACTGGTGAAGATTTGTTGAATGAGGCAATTAATATTATTGCCCTGAAAAAAGCTGAAAGTTCTGAAGTGACAGATTTTTTAAATAAGTTAAAATCTGTTCAAGATGGTTTGTTAAAACTTGATCACAATGTTATAAACCAAGTGTCAGCGTATGAGAAATTAGAACATGATATTGCATTATTTGGCATTCCATACCAGAAGAATAGACTGTTTCAGGTTGAATTGTTTAGAACTGCTAAAGGTGTTTTTCCAATGCAATACCAAAAAGAAGTGATTAAAGGATTTGAAGCGTTGAACAAGCTGACACCAGTACGCAACAACGTAAATCTTGAAAATTTTGGCAAAAAGCTTGTAGAGCGCTATGAATCTCAATTAATTCCATTAACAGTTGCCCTTGATCTGGAAAACGGTATTGGGTACAATAGCCTCCATTCACCAGTTGAGGTACCATTGGTAGACCGATTACCATTCCCATCCTTGCAAAAATCTCAAAACATGCCATGGACAGAGCTTTCGCATTTTCTGGTGCGCAAGGCTACACAAGCAATGATGGAGGGAAAAATGAAAGTAGTGTTGACCGCTTCTGATCTGAAAGATTATGAAAGCAACTGGGAAGATCAACCCGCTAGCTTCAGTGCCATAGTTAAAGTATTTTCAGAAGACGGGAAAACGAAGCTTTTCTCAGAGGTCGCATTCGGTTCTACTGCTGCACGTCTTGTAGCAAGATTCTCCAATGAAAATTCACCCGTTAACAAACTGCTCGAAGAGATTTCTAATCTGGAAGACAATTTTTATACAGATCAAGTAGTTGCTGAGATCACCCATCTTCCCGAGAATCGAGCAGGCAATATTATCTTCCGATCCAATTTTCGAAAATTTGAAATTCCTTATTTGGCACGTCCTTCGGTGTTACACGAATTCCAGATTTCCATCAATGATCTCTACGTCACTTTCCGCAATGGGCGCATTATACTTTATTCGAAACGATTGAATAAAGAGGTCATACCAAAAATTAGTAATGCACATAATTATGGCCATAAGAATCTGCCGATCTATCAGTTTCTTTGCGATCTGGCAGGTCAAGGTTTACGAACTCCCCTAAGCATCGATTGGGGTTTCTTACGGTATGCCTCAGCGTTCCTACCTCGGTTAGAATATGAGGGGATCATACTATCCCTCGCCCGTTGGAATTTGTCTGCAAATGAACTGTTGGAGTTATGCGAAAAAGACTCTGATCTAATGACGAGGATTCACGCTTGGCGCATGAGAAAAAAACTGCCAGATCAAGTCACTATGGTGGAACAAGACAATTTACTTCTCATTAATTTTAAAAATCCGGGTAGCGTTCAGATGTTGATATCGAGTGTGAGAAAGGGAACAACTTTTCAACTTCAGGAATTTCCATTCGAACCAGAAGGAGGATTTGTGACGAACAGTAACGGGAACACTTACGCGAACGAGTTCATTTTATCGTTTCTTAGAAATCAGCCATATCAGAATTTGCGTATGCCTGAAAAACATTCATTGCTTGAAAACTCGTGTCGAGTGTTGTCTATTGGCAGCGATTGGCTGTATTTTAAAATTTATTGCGGCCCTTTAACCATGGAGAAAATCCTTTTAGAATCAATTGCGCCACTTATGATCCGGCTGTATCAACAAGGGGTAATTGCTAAATGGTTTTTTGTAAGGTATCGCGATCCTGAATTTCATCTGCGTTTGCGCTTACAGTTGAAGAGCAAGGACGCACTTCAGAGTACAGTTCACGAAATTCATCAGGTACTATTATCCTATGAAAAAAATCGCACTGTTTGGAGAATTCAAGCGGACACTTATAACAGGGAGATTGAGCGATACAAACCTTATTCAATTGACGTAACAGAGGACCTGTTTCATGCAGAATCTGTGTCAACAGCTTTGGCGTTACCAAAATTAAAGAATTATAAAACGCGAATGCTTTTCTGTATTAAATCTATCGATCGACTAATGGACTTGTTTAATTTGTCAACGCAACATAAGGAATTATTGACATCCCGTCTCGATGAAGGTATAGGTGCTACATTTGGTAGAACCAAAAGTGTTACACTGAAGAAAAAAATGTCGGAGATTCATAGAGAAAACAAGGTAGTTGTAGATCAAGTTCTCAAATCTTCCAACACCTCTCTTGATAAAGATCTACTCGCCACGATTGAGATGAGAAACAATTATTTGAAAGAACACGACTTTAGCAATATAGATATCAATGAAAAATTTAAGTACTTGGCTAGTGTCATTCACATGACATGTAACCGCATCTTCCACCATAAACAACGTGAACAAGAAATGGTTGTTTATTTTCTGATGTCAAATGCATATAGGACGAGAGGGATTTTGGAGAGTAAGGCAGCAACACCATGATTATCAAGAAGGATATCGAAAACACAAAAGCAGTTTACCTGGCTCGGTTCAAAAGCCAGAGATACGATGCGCTAACATATCTAATCATTGGTGTTGTTATTTTTGCGCTCTTCATTTTCGGTGCTACAATTGTCGACAAAACCGAAGTTGAAGGACGTATTCAGAATTCAGGTGCTAACCTATCTGTCATTTTTTTATTACCAGTAGAAGAAATTGATAACATCGTTATTGGGCAAAAAGTAGTACATAGGTTGGTAGATGGGAGATACCTTTGCGAAGGTGAAATTATCGCTATAAATGGTGAAATCGAACTGGTCGATGAGCTGCCATACCAAAGCGTGTTATCCAAAATAAAAATTGGATCAAATGCTAAGATACCTGCGGTAAAGGGTATGAAAGTTAAAACCGTTCTCAACAGTAAAAGGCGGCTGTTAATTGAATCATTGTTTCAGCAAAAAAGATAACGTGGGAGTGAAGATTAAACAACACGACACGAATGATTGCGGTGCAGCTTGTCTGGCATCTGTCTCAGCTTTTTATGGCTTGAGAGTACCATTATCGAAAATAAGGGATCTTGCATATACTGATGTACGTGGCACAACTATGGGTGGATTAGTGTTGGCAGCCCAAACATTAGGATTTGACACCAAAGGCATTAAATGTAGAGATCACAAGGAACTAAAGTCACTTCCTCTTCCATGCATTGCACATCTTAACGTTGACATTCCTCATGTGGACGGGGCACTTCCTCACTATGTTGTAGTAACAAAGTCCAAAGGCGAAAAAATTACGATTATGGATCCGCAAGATGGAAGATTTCATACGCTTCTGTTTGAGGATTTTTCTAAAGAATGGACAGGGAATGCCATCCTCTTGAAACCTAATATTGAGCAATTCAAAAAGGGAAACCTACGCGTGTCGCCAATACATCGCATTTGGAGGCTATTGAAACCTAATCGATATAATTTGATGCAAGCCTTATTTGCATCTTTGGTTTATGTGGTACTTGGATTTTCAATTGCTTTTTTTTTGAAGATATTAATTGATAATGCAATCCCTACGCGCAACTTGGCACTTCTCAACAAAGCAGGTATAGTTGTGTTGACGCTAATTGCTACACAACTTTGTATACGTTATTTCAAAGACCTCATATTACTTAGGACGTCTCAGATTATAGACTCTCGATTGGTGTTGGAATATTATGACCATCTCATTCGTTTACCACAACGTTATTTTGACAACATAAAAATAGGAGATATCATTTCGAGGATCAACGATGCAGTTAAGATTCGTTTTTTTATTAGCGATTTAACATTGGATTTGATCACAAATTTTATGATAACACTGATCTCTTTTTCGATCATACTAAGTTACAATTGGCGTATCGCTTTACTTCTTTTAACTGTTATACCAATATACACTGGATTTTTCTTTATAATCAACGCAAGAAATCGAAAAGCAGAACGGAAATATATGGAAGCCAGTGCTGCTTTCGAAAGCAACTTGGTGGAAACGTTCAACTCCATTAGCACGATCAAGAAGAATAACATTGAATCTTTCTTTTCACATCGAACGGAGAATAGATTTATCTCCCTACTAAAAAAATCATATCGCTCAGGACTAAATTCAATCAGTGCTAACATCGGAGCGGAACTAATTACTAAGTTATTTGTAATCACAACTCTTTGGATCGGGAGCATTAATGTTATACAAGGCGGCCTATCATTGGGAGAATTGATCTCTTTTTTTACCATCGCTGGCTATTTCACATTGCCGATCATGCAACTGATTACTTCGAACAGGAGTATACAAGGGGCTTTGATTGCTATTGACCGACTATTTGAGACCATGGAGATAAATCAGGAATCCAACGAAGGTACTAGTCTTGGGGATGATGGTGTTGGAAAGATTACGTTTAATGAGGTTTCATTCCATTATTCCCCAGCGAGACCTTTGTTTAATAATTTGAATTTGGAAATACCCAAAAATCAAATCACACTTTTATTTGGCGAGAGCGGCTCTGGAAAATCAACAATAGCCCAGCTTCTGATCGGTGCCTATAAAATAAAGAAGGGCAACATATACATGGGAAATGAGAATTCATCTGATCTTTGTTTACAGTCTATTCGAGAACGCATTTTTATTGTTCCTCAAAATGTAGACATTTTATCAACTTCACTAATGAGTAACATTGCTCTTGGTGAATTTAGTCCCAACATAGAACGTGTTGTTCATGCTTGCGAGATGGCGGGTGTGATGCCATTTGTCAATTCAATGCCAGAGGGCCTCTACACCCATATTGGTGAGCGTGGTGCTTCACTGTCTGGCGGAGAAAAACAGAAGATAGCAATTGCTCGAGCTATCTACCGTGATCCTGAAGTCTTTGTATTTGATGAGGCAACTGCATTCCTTGACAACAAATTTGAGGCATTTTTTATTAGTTTAATTCTGAAGCTAAAAGAAATGGGGAAGACTATAATAATAATTTCACACAACATAGTGCACGCCATTCATACGGATAGAATTGCCGTGTTAGACGCGGGTGTGGTTGTGCAAGAAGGTTCATACGAAGAGTTAACAAGTATTCCAGGAAAATTTCGAGAAATAGCTGCATTTGAATTAAGCACTCGTACTCAAAGAGACAAACTCAAGATTCTGAACTTCTTATGATTTGGTAAAACTTTAGTTTATAACAACCGTAGGTGTTTTTAGTACAAAGGCTTAACTTGGTGGAGATCCTAATCCTTATATTTAGAATAAAATCCTAGCGTCCAACCGAGACAAAAGGCGTTTTTTTAAATTAAAATGTCCAGGCATCTCGAAGCTATTGAATATTTATAACGCATGGTTTAAAACTTGCCACTTAGTGCTTTCGTTAGTACCAATATAGTTTTTTCTAATGTTCCACCTTTAAATTCAAAACACGATGGCAAGCACCACAGAAACAGGTCACGCTAAAAATGTAGCGACCTTCGAGGATCTCATTAGCTTTTGTACGGGCTACGGAGCAACGTACAATCCGAGCAAAGCGGCATTAAAACTGCCAGCTTTGAACACACAACTTACGGCAGCAAGCGCAGCACTGCAAGCAGTAAAAGTTGCAAAGACAGGTTTTGACAATGCAACCAATGCTCGTGAGTTGGCTTTCAAACCGCTCAAATCGTTAGCGACTAAAATCGTAAATGGTTTAGCAGCAACGGAAGCCACAGCGCAAACCGTAGACGATGTTAAGTCAACGAATAACAAGATTCAGGGCAAGCGAGCAAAGGCAGTTGAAAAGCCAGATGCAAAAGCGTTGGCTGCTGGTGCAGAACCCGTAAAGACTGCATCAACTTCTCAACAGAGTTACGATAAGTTGATAGATCACTTTGCGCAACTGATAGCAACACTGACAGCCGAGCCAAAATATCTCCCCAACGAGAATGATTTGAAAGTGGCAACGCTTAACACCTTGCTGACAGACCTGAGAGCAAAGAACACAGCCGTAATTTCCGCGACCACAGCGTTAAGCAACGCCCGTATCGCGAGAGACAAAGCCCTTTACGGGGAAACGACAGGCATTTTGGACGTAGCGCAGGACGTAAAACAGTATGTAAAGTCCCTTTTTGGCGCATCTAGCCCCCAATACAAGCAAGTAAGCGGACTAAAGTTTACAAGATCGACCGCTGAGTAAGAAGTAAGCACCCTGATTCATAAAGTAGGCAGGATGATTTAGAAATCTCCTGTCCTGCTTTAGAATTGGAGCTTCCGCGAGTAGAATTCTCGCACCTGCGAGTAGTATTCTTGCTTCCGCGACTTCAAAACTCGCGTCCGTGAGAAGAATTCTTGCTTCCGCGTGGAGAAATGGAGCATCCGCGAGTAGTATTCTCGCTTCCGCATTTAGAATTCTCGCACCCGCGACTTCAATTCCCGCGACCAATCATCGAATTTGAGCAGATTTGGGCATATCTAACCCGAAAGTGAGGCCGACCCAGGCAGCACACTTGCCAAAGGCCACACATCCAACCGCACAATCCAAAGCCTTTGCCAAGAGTGCCGCACCCCCGCACCAATACTGGACAGATTAGTAAGAGTAAACTAAAAGATTCTCCAAGGTTGCCCCCCGCGCT
>VYLZ01000136.1_pt1 | contig 21840 bp, 20 predicted proteins | sample 5115361 | NCBI WGS metagenome assembly VYLZ01 (sample SAMN12291805, study PRJNA351875) | freshwater metagenome | isolation source: freshwater lake | place: USA: Michigan, Sixteen Lake | collected 2013-08-07 | reverse complement strand
CCTTGCGCGACAAGTTGCAACGGACCATGCAGGCCCACGCCGCCGTGTTCCGCAACACGAAGCTGCTGTCGGAAGGCGTCGAGAAGGTCAATGGGCTCGCCAAGGGCCTTGACGATCTCGGCATTACCGACCGTTCGTTGATCTGGAACAGCGACCTGATCGAAGCCCTGGAACTCGATAATCTCATCGGGCAAGCCCAGGCGACGATGGTTTCGGGTGAAGCGCGCAAGGAAAGTCGCGGGGCGCACGCCCACGATGATTTCCCGGATCGCGACGATGTGACCTGGATGAAGCATTCGGTGGCCTGGGTGGACGAGAAGAGCAATGTCTCCCTCACGTACCGCCCGGTTCATATGTACACTTTGACCGAAGAGGCCGAAGTTTTCCCGCCCAAGGCGCGCGTATACTAGAGGGATCGTAAAAATGGCTCAGTTTAAACTCCCAGCCAATTCGACGATCAGCGAAGGCAAAACCTTCCGCGCCGAAGGGGCAAAGCGCGTGAAAAGGTTCCGCCTGTATCGGTGGGATCCCGAAAGCGGCCAAAACCCGCGCCTCGACACCTACGAGATCGATCTCGATAAGTGCGGGCCGATGGTGCTGGACGCGCTGATCAAAATCAAAAACGAAGTCGATTCGACGGTCACCTTCCGCCGTTCGTGCCGCGAGGGGATTTGCGGTTCGTGCGCGATGAATATCGACGGCACCAACACGCTCGCGTGCTTGAAGCCCATCGATGACGTGGCCGATGACGTAAAGGTCTATCCGCTGCCGCATATGCCGGTGGTGAAAGACCTCGTGCCGGACCTCTCGGTTCCTTACGCGCAATATGCGTCGATTGAGCCGTGGTTGAAGTCCGAAACCGTGCCGCCGCCCGATAAGGAACGCACTCAATCGGTCGAAGAGCGCGCCAAGATTGATGGGCTGTGGGAATGCATTCTGTGCTTCTGCTGCTCGACGTCGTGCCCGAGTTACTGGTGGAATGGCGACCGTTACTTGGGTCCGGCGATTCTGCTGCAAGCCTATCGCTGGCTCGCCGATAGCCGCGACGAGCACCAGGGCGAGCGGCTCGATAACCTTGAAGACCCGTTCCGCCTGTATCGCTGCCACACCATCATGAACTGCACCAAAACCTGCCCCAAAGGGCTGAACCCGGCAAAGGCGATTGGTGAGATTAAAAAGATGATTGTGGCCCGCAACTAAGCCTGCACCTCAATCGTTTAGTTTTTGAAGAGCCCCGGCCGCCACTGGCCGGGGTTTTCTTGTAATACGGCGGCGTGGTGGACCGATACAGCCATTAAGAGAATTGTAAGAAAGAATAGGTTAATCTTTCCCTATGATCGGCTATATCGAAACCCTTCTTTGCGGTATCTTAAAAATCCGACAAATAAGCTTCAGCTTTGTCGTAATTTTTATGCTTGCCTTGGGATTCAATGTTCCGGCGCACGCTGCTGAGTCTCAGAAATTCCTGATCGTCGAGAGTTATCCCTGGGCGTTCTATGAGAATAACCGGGTGAAAGGTGCCTCGGTCGAGTGGCTGGAAGATATGTCTGCCGCAAACAAGCTCGCGCTGACCCCCGTCGTCACTTCGCTCCAGCGCGGGTTGGAGTTGATCAAACGGGGCGAGATCGATTTTATCATCGCGCCGAATGCCTCCCGCTTTCAGGAGTTAGGCACGCCGGTTTTCCCCGTGCTTGCGGTGCCGATGGTGCTGGTCGCCCGTCCTGGATTGACAGTGCCCACGCCCGATAAACTGATGAGCCTGAATAGCCTTGGCATGATTTCGGGGCTCCGAATCGACGAAATCGACATGCCGCCGGTGCAACTGCCACCGTTGGAAGACATGCAGGCCGATAGCGCTTTGCGGCGCATGGCCGCAGGCAAGCTTGATGCCTTGATCGTCAGCAAGTTTGCACTGATGGCCGAAGCCAAACGCCAGGATTTGCCGGTGCAGCGCTGGCCGCAGCGCCCGTTTGGCACGGTACAGCTGGCGCTGTTTATGGGGGCGAAAACGCCCGATCATCCGCAAACCGACGCGGTTTTACGCGCCGTGCGGCAGGCCCGCGATACCCGCTCCTACATGCCGTATCTCGCCCGTTATCTCGGCCCCTGACCGCAGTGCAGCACTGCTGAGCGTGCTGGCGGACTTCCCCCCACACCGCCTGCGCGCTACAAGCAAGCTCTGCCCGGTTTATTTGCGATCAGACTGACCCATCATGCCCTTCACCGCTCCGATCGATGATGATCCCGATAGTCTTAGCACTGCCTCGCCGCTCGCCCGCTATCGTGCTGCGGTAAAAGCCGGGACCATTCAGGAAGATGCACTGCAAATCGGCATTATCAAACGGTTGGAAGTCTTGCAGACCGAGCTTGCGGGCTATGTGCCGGTGGGGGCCGAGCCGCCGCGCTGGCTGGGGTGGCTGAAGCGCGACCGCCGCCCCGTTCGCCCGCAGGGCCTGTATATTCACGGCTCGGTCGGGCGCGGCAAATCGATGGTGATGGATCTTTTCTTCGCCACGGCCCCCGTGCAGAAAAAGCGGCGGGTGCATTTCCACGCCTTTATGGCCGAGATTCACACCCGGCTGCATATTTTGCGCCGGGAGCATAAGGACGGTCTGGCCGATCCGCTGGCGAGTGTGGCCGATGAAGTGGCAGCGCAAACCTGGCTGCTGTGCTTCGATGAGTTCGTGGTGAACGATATTGCCGACGCCATGATTCTCGGGCGGCTGTTCCAAGCGCTGTTCGACAGAGGATTGGTGATGGTCGCCACCTCCAACTTCCCGCCCTCAATGCTGTATAAGGACGGGCTGCACCGGGATCGGTTCGAGCCGTTCATTGCCTTGCTGGAGCAAACCGTGGACGTGCTGACGCTCGACGGGCCGCGCGATTATCGCCGCCTGCGCCGCGTGGGCGAGCCGGTCTATTTCGCCCCCCTTGGGCCGGAAACCACCCTGGCGCTCGACGCCGCTTTCCTCGACCTCACTGACGAAAAACGCGGCCAGCCCGACAGCGTTACGGTGAATGGGCGGCATGTGCTGGTGCCGCAAGCCGCGCGCGGCGTGGCCCGGTTCAGTTTCGATGATCTGTGCGCAAAACCCTTGGGCGCGTCGGACTATCTTGCCATCGCCCGGCGCTATCACACGCTTCTGCTGGATCACGTGCCGCTGCTCTCGCCCGACAACCATAATGAAGCGCGGCGCTTCATTACCTTGATCGACGCGCTCTATGAGGCCAAGACCAAGCTGTTACTGGGGGCTGCGGCCTTCCCCGATCAGCTTTACCCGGAAGGTCGCGGCGCGTTCGAGTTTCAGCGCACCGCCAGCCGCTTGATCGAAATGCAGAGCGAAGAATATCGCCTGCTCCCTCCGGCGACGACCGCCGATGCAGCTTAAAATACATGCAGTGGTAGTCGCCCTCCTCTGGTAAGCTCCTCCCGGTTTGGTGTTTGGCTTGGGGAGCGGGCGATGACCCTTCGGTCGCGGGTGATTCTGTTTGTAACGGTGATCACGCTCACCTTGGCGCTGGGGATGAGCGCTACGCAGGTCTGGCGGCAGCAGATCAGCGAAGATCGCTTCGCCGCCGCCACCATTCGCGGCCAAGACGTGCTGTGGCGCAAGATTGTCGAAACCATTCACCTGAACCTTGAGGCACAGTCCCGCCGGATCGAAGCGACCCCAGGGCTGCAAGCCGCCGTCGCCAGCCAAACGCCCGCAACCTTGCGCCAAGCGTTAGACGGGTCGGACGCGCTGAAAGGTGCGGACTATATCGAGATCACCTCCCCCAAGGGCGAGCTGCTCTACACCACCCAAACCGCGATGAACCCGGCCCCCTTGCTCGATCAAGCCGCCCTGCAAGCCGCCCTCGGCCAGAGCACGCCGGTGCGGCGCTTGCAGCAGGACGTGAGCCGCAAATTCATCATCGCCAGCGCCTTTGCCCTGCGGCAAAACAATCAGGTTTTGGGCGTGCTCACGGTGGGACGCGACAGTCACGCCGCCCTGCTTGAGATGAAAACCAGCCTCGGCGGCGACGTGGCCTTGCTCAACCTGCGTGGCCGCGTGGTCGATGCGACCGATGCCGCGATGTGGCAAAGCCTCAATACACTGCCCCGCCTGCGTGAAGCCTCGTTGGGGGAAGCGGTTGCGGGCGCAAAAACCTATCAGATCATCGCCATGCCGCTGCGGGACGATGTGGGGCGCCCGTTGGCGAGCCTCGTCGGGTTCGCCGATATTTCCGCCGCCGTCGCTCAGCGCGATACGGTCGATCTGGTGGCGGGCGGCGGCACGCTCGGGTTTTTGGTGCTGACCGTGCTCGTGCTGTCCTTCTACCTCGCCCGCTCGTTCAGCCCGTTGCGCCAGGCCATTCAGGCGCTGGACGCCCTCAGCCGGGGCGATACCAATATCGACCTCGAAGCTCGCACCGCCCGCGACGAAATCGGCGCGATGGCGGGCGCGGTGGATCGGTTCCGCGATACCACGATTGTGGCGCAACGCCTGGCCGAAGAGCGCGATCTTGCCACGCGCAGGCGCGAACGCCGCCATGAGCGCACCGAAACCGGCATCCGCAAGTTCAACAAGCGCTTTTTTGCCAGCATCGGCGAGCTCACCGACGCCGCCGAACAGATGACGACCTCGGCGACCAGACTCTCCACCCTGTCCAATAACGCGTCGGAGCAAAGCGTTCAGGTGGCGGGCGCGGCCCATCAGGCCACGGCGAATGTCGGCGTGGTCGCCCAATCGGCGGATGATCTGTTCCGCTCGATCCGCGAGATTGCTGATCAGGTGGCGCGCTCGACCGCCATCGCCCAGCGCGCCGTGCAAGAAGCGCAGGAAACCACCGTGAAGGTGCAGGGGCTGTCGGTCAGCGCCGGGCGGATTACCGAAGTCGTCGATATGATCAACGCGATTGCCCGGCAAACCCGGATGCTTGCGCTCAATGCCCGCGTGGAAGCCGAGCGGGCGGGTGTCGCCGGGCGCAGCTTTGCCGTGGTCGCGCGTGAAGTGAAGGTTCTGGCCGATGAAACCGCCGGGATGACCGAAAAGATTGCCGAGCACATCGGCTCGATCCAATCGGCCACCGGGGAGACCACTGGCGCGATTACCCGCATTTCCGGCACCATCGAAGCCCTCAACGCGATTGCCGACGATATCGCCACCGCGATTCAGCGCCAGGGCGAGACCACCGGCGAAATCGCCCACAGCGCGACCGAAGCCTCGGAAGGCGTGGGCGAAGTGTCGGAGAAAATCGTGCAGGTCTCGGCGGCCTCGATGGAAACCGATATGGAAGCTATGTCGCTCAACGACGTCGCCTCTTCCGTGAAGCAACAGATCGAAACCATGTCGCACGAAACGCATAAATTCTTCAAAACCCTGCGGCTGGCTTAGAAACTTAACTCTTCAGATTTATCGTTATATCAGGGGTTTTGCCCCCGATACCCCCAACCAAGAGGCTTGCCTCTTGGTAATCTTTTTCTAAATTTCTATATTATTTATCAATGGGATAGCTACTCGCGGCTTCTCAAGGGGCCGTCGCCCCTTGAGTGGGGTGCGGGGTAAAACCCCGCCTCTTTAAACCCTTTGCGCCAACCAAATCGCAAGACGCGAGCCGGTTTTAATCGCGGCTTCCAGCACGGGATAGCCCAAGGCCTCGCGCCCGCCTTCGGCAATTGCAGCGTCGCGGTGCTCTAGCTCTTCGGCGCGGAAAGTATCGATTTTGGCCTTCAGCGGCGCATCGCGCTCGCCCAAGCGCTCCGATTGTTCGGCGTAATGCTGATCGATCACTTCTTCGACGGCAATCGTGCAGGCCATCGCCGCCTTATCGCCCATCAACGCGGTCGCGGCCCCAAGCGCGAACCCGGCGACGTGCCAAAGCGGGAACAGCACCGTCGGACGCACGCGGCGCTGCACCAGTTCGGCCTCGAAGGCTTCCAGATGCACCCGCTCTTGCGCCGCCATATGCTCGATTTTAGCGCGTAAGGGGCTGTTCGGGCGCAAGAACGCCAACTGCCCCTCATAAATCCGCTTTGCCCCATATTCACCCGCGTGGTTGACGCGGACCATGCGGCGAATTTCTTCCTCCGGCGTCAGATCACCGGGGAGTGGGAGCGTGGAGGCGGTCATCGGGCTTAAAGCTCCTTACGCTTTGCTGTGGGCGGTGCGGATCAGCACGATGATCCCAAGCAGCCCGGAGAGGATAAAATTATACCCGGCCATCGAAATCCCGAGGAAGGACCAGGCCACCGCGTCACAGCGCACCACCGGCGTTGCCAGCAACGCGGTGCGCAAAGCCTCAACCGAAGCGCCTGCCCCAAGGCTAGAGCCGCAACTGGCCGTCCCTTCCCACCAGCGCCACTCGACGCCCATATGGAACGCGCCAATCCCCGCCGTTACCAGTAAGGCGAGCCCCGCAAGATAGGTGAGGAGGCGTGCCGGGCGGGTGTGACCACTGCGAACCAGAAACACCGCGATCATACCCAACACCAACGCCGCCGCGTGCGGCCAGCGCTGATAAAGGCAGAGAACGCAGGGCTGCAAGCCGCCCCAAAACTGCGACGTCAGCGCAACCGCAAGAGCGGCCCCGCTGTAAAGGGGGGGCAACACCACGAGGGGCATCAGCCGGGAGCGCGAACGATAGGAGGCCATGCAGCACATATACGCCTGTGGGCGTGCCATGCAAGCATCCCCTGATCCGCAAAAAAGGGAATTGCGCGGAACGAAGAGCGGCGCTAGGGTGCGGTCGCTCTTGGTTTCGACCTTGGAACGAGCCGGGGGCATTGGCGGGCGTGGTGAAACTGGTAGACGCGCTGGACTCAAAATCCAGTTCCGAGAGGAGTGTCGGTTCGATTCCGACCGCCCGCACCACATTCCTGTATCAGTAGGGTTACGAGTGTCCAGGCGTGACACTGGAATGGCGGAAACACTGGGATTTCCTGTCCACCAGTGTCCATGGTCGATGCCACACAGCCGATGGATTTGGGGGTAGCTTTGGGGGTATCCTTTCTGGAACACCCCCACCACGCCTCTGAGATACCCCCAAATGGCCAAAAAACCCTTGACCGACGCCCAGGTGCGGAACGCCAAGCCAAGCGACAAGCAGCAGAAACTCTTTGACGGCCACGGCCTGTTTTTGCTGATCACTCCGGCAGGGGGCAAGCTGTGGCGGCTGAAATATCGGATGCACGGCAAGGAGCGGTCGCTCAGCATCGGTGCCTACCCTGCCATCAGTCTCGCGGAGGCGCGCAAGCGGCGGGACGAAGCCCAAGCGGCCCGTGCTAACGGTCAGGACCCGAGCCAGCTCAAAGCCGAGCGCGCGCGTGCAGCGGCGGCCCCCTATACGTTCAATGACGCTGCGGACGAATACCTTGCCTACCTCGAAAGCGAAGGGCGCGCTCGCGCGACGTTGACCAAAGCACGCTGGTTGCTGGAGGAGCCTCGACGGGTACTCGGCAAAAGAGCTTTCACCACTATCAAAGTCCCCGACATTGCCAACGTCCTTACCGCCCTAGGAGGCCGGGGCGTTTTGGAAACTGCCCTGCGGACGCGGCAGGTGATCGGAGCGGTATTTCGGCGCGGGGTAACCCTGGGCACAATCGAACACGACCCAACCCCGAGTTTGAAGGGCGTAACCGTCAGTCCCTCCATCCAGCATCGGTCGGCCATTGTCAACCAGGAAGCGCTTGGCGGGTTATTGCGGGCGATCTGGGGATATGACGGACACGGGGTGGTCCGCATCGCCCTGCAAATACTTCCGTATGTTTTCGTCCGCCCCGGTGAACTTCGTTCGGCGCGTTGGCAAGATTTCGATTTGGAGAAAGCTGAATGGAATATCCCGGCAGCGCTCATGAAAATGCGCCGCCCCCATTTCGTCCCACTCGCGCCCCAGGTGATTACGCTTTTACGAGAACTTCAGCTTTTGAGCGGACGGGGAGAACTCCTATTTCCGTCCGTGCGCTCGACCGACCGACCGATATCGGAAAACACGCTGAACGCGGCGTATCGGCGTTTGGGATATGGCGTTGACGAGGTAAGCGCACACGGCTTTCGCTCAACCGCCTCGGTCCTTCTCAACGAATCAGGGAAATGGAATTCCGACGCGATTGAACGCCAACTCGCGCATGAGGAAAAGAATGCCGTCCGCAGGGCCTATATAGATAAGGCAGAATTTAGGGAGGAACGTATACAGATGATGACCGCATATGCATATTTTCTCGACTCGCTGAGGCTTTCAAAAGGTCGATGAAATTGGAGTCGCCGTAATCGAAATCTGTTCAATTCAGCAGCTCATATAAGCGCCCTAATCGGGCGCTTTTTTTGTCATGCGTATCGCTGAGCAAAGTTTTTATTTTACGCCTGTAAAATGCGGTATCACATGCCCATTGACAAATCTGAATACTATGGTATGATTCTACGGGGCGTTCCGCCCCTTCCCTTCCAAATAAAGGATTCTCCGAGATGTTATATACTGTTCTTGAGGCGTCGGCTCGCCTCCGTGTATCCCGATCCACCATCTATAATCTGCTGCGCGATAAGCGCTTGAAAAGCGTCCGCATCGGGGCCTCAAGGCGAATTCTGGCCGAATCGGTCGAAGCTATCATCGCTGAGGGGCTCGAATGATCGAGCGTCAGCCCTCGCGAGCAAACTCCACCTACATCCAACTCACCGCCCTTAACCAAGGCCATGTTTAACCATAGAAAGAACAAATCATGAACTACACCATTAACGCCTCAGACACGCCCCGCACAAAAAAAACCAATGCTGAAAAATCGCCGCCCTTGTCGAAGGAGCCCGCCGCGCGGGAGTCACATGAAAAAGTTTGCCGACAAGATATCGCAAAATTTTTCCCCGATCTTACTCCACGCAAACTCGCGCTTTTGGCGTCGATGAAAAAGGGGCCTCCCTACACGATAGTTGGACGCACTGCCGTTTATCGAATGAGCGACGTTACCGCGTACCTAAACGCGAACACGCATCCTTCCCGTCCAGCACCAAAACCGAAATCTCGTCCCTTTGGGTGGTTACGCCGCCGAAGCTCGACGTGATTTCAGCTCCGAGGCTGCGTGACCACAACGCAGCCTCGGGCAAATCCCGAACAGTTTTTCTAGCCTCTCATACCCCTGTAGATGGAGCAAAATATGATCCGCCGTTCAAAGTGCCCGGTCTCCGAAATTATGATGGATCACCCTTGGTGTTCCCCTGAATGGATTATCTCAGGATATCCAAAACTATTAACTGCTGTCCGAATGCAGCGTGGCCAAATGGGTCGGCCCATGACGAACATTGCGCCTAAAACGGTCGAAAGCGCCATCATTGCAGAAGGAGAAGCATATCTTAAACGGGCTAAAGAGGAATTTCGACTTAAACCGGATGAAGTCCTTCTCGCTTTTTGCATCGCTCCGATCAGCCAAAACGTGGAAGCATCGATTGCTGTGTGCCGCAATTTGCGCGGCAAACTAAAAGACAAAAAAAAGCGTCTCCAAAAATGTATGGTCGTTCCCGAACCACGCCATAATGGGCACGCTCACTATAACGTCATTACGCGCCTCTGCGTTAAGGACGTGATGAATGTGTTGGCAAGACTTAAGGCCCTTTTTCAAAAGCATGGCCTTGTTTTCAAACCCTGGACCGACCCGGATACGAAAGAATTTATCTACACTTATGAACAGCAATGTATCGATGATAACTCAAATCGTACTCCTGCACCGATAAGGTATGCGCTGAAAACCACGCGTTCATGGGCTGGCTTGAAAAGTCACGATATCGTTGCCGAAATTAGACGACGCAAATGGCGCGATACGTTTGCATCGGCAATCGAAGCAAAAATTTGGCGCAGGAATCTGAGGCTGAACGTTACCTTTGGTCATAAAGATAAAAAGATACCCTCTCAGAAAACCGGTACCTTTACTTCTAGGAAGCACCAAATTACGTCGCCTGCTAAATCTAGAGCGAAAGGCGTTAATATCCCTAAACAAGTGGCTAGAGCCACCCCTAAGCCCTTAAAACCTATCCATCCACTTGATAAATCTCTTATCCCTGAAGCCAATAGGTTCAACCGTCCTTTCGGGCGCTTCGCTAGAGCCTATAACGAATGGTTGAAAGCCAAAGAAGCTAAAGCTAATCGCCCTAAAGCCCCTTTCTCCGCCCTCCGCAACGGTAAGCGGCAAATAGGGTCATAAAGCATTTACTTACTGGGTCGTCTGCCCCTCTTCTGGGAAGGAAGTTAGGGGCAGGACTTCAGGCCTCTTTTATGAACGCCATACCTGCCCCTATTCCAAAAACTCCCATTCATAAATGGGATGCCCGAGGTTTCCGACGGAGAAGGTAAATCGCATCAGGACATCATCGGAGCCATTTGAATCGGAAATCACCACCCGAGCCTTACAAACCAGACGGCGCTTTTCAGCAGAAACCAGTTGCGCCGATTTGATATCGACGATCTGCATGGTTTCGTTCACCCACAGGGGGGACTCATTCAGCTCTTGAATGAAATCCAGCCAGAATTTTTTGTTGAGACAGGTGTGTTTGGAATAATCGATTTCCTGAGCCACGGCAAAACCGGGAAACAGGAGGCAAACTACGACAACGAGAATCCGGGCGCGCATCATACCAACCGATAAAAATAGACTTGGCCCTTGTCCACGTAATAGACGCATTCCCTTTGGTCGAGCTGATAAGCGCCATATCTATTTTTTGCGCGAAAGCGGACCAGAACGAAAAGCGGGCGTTCATTCGGGGGCTGTAGATTAACCTGGAACAGTTTCATCATGTCCAGTTGCAGCATCGTCAGCGTGCCGCCGCCTGTGGCGGGATCAATGAGATTATAATAGGGATCGGCCTTGAAACTGCGGGGATCGTCCAGGCCTGCCTTGATGGCGGCATAACAATGTTCCAACCACTCCGGGCGGAAGCCTTTTTTGAAAACGGCGAAATCCTCGACCAAACGCGCGTTATTCTGCCCACGCTCGGCGAGAAGTTTCTCCTGATCGGCCTTCACATAAGCTTGATCGACGGCCCAGATCACCGCCTTGGTCATAGTTGGCGGCTGTCCATCCAGCGTCATATGCCGCTCAATCAACTGATAACGCGCCCGTCCAGCATAGCCGTTGACGTCCTCGGGCAAATCGGCACGGCGACAGAAATGCACCCCGGTAAAGGCCGACCGCCACTGCACTTCTGTCCAGCGCGCTGTGGGGAGAGAGAACTTCTGCTCGAAAAAGCCGATTGCCTGAACATCAGATAGCGTCGCCCGGAACAAATCGGGGCAGGACAGGCCGGAGGCTGGGACCGCATCCTTGCCCGGCAGCATCAGCGGTAGTTTGACATCGATCACTTTTTGCTCGGCGGCGGCGCTACGGGCTTTTTGATAAGCCTCGACCTCCTTCAGCGCCTGCTCCCGAAAGTTGGTTCGCTTCCCGTCCCGCGCTTCCCAGGAATAGCCCCCGCAGGTGCGTATGAAACGATCTACATCGATCCAGTCATCCGCCGTCCAGCGCTCTGGCGGACGTTGAAGTTGGTCGGCCAAAAAACGCAGCGTGTCCGTAGCGGGATCGATTCCCTCAACCGCATTTTTAAAGCGCTCGCATAAAAACATCGGAGCCTGAATTCCGGCCTGCGCTGGAAGCGGCGCGCCGATGAGCAGCAGGGCTAACGACAGCAAACCCCGCCATGTGAAACCATTCATTTTGAAAGCCTCATGGATAAGGAAACCTGGACAGAAAATCGCCGCCTTAATCAATCCCTGGACAGGGAGCAGGCGGCAAAACCTTCGCGACATTCGGCATTTGCAAGATCGCCGTTCGTCCATCGGCAAAAATCATGGTCACGCTTTTTGACCGACGCAGATAATTCCAGAAGAAGGTGAAGTTCTCCGCGCACGCCCGACAGGCGACCTCCGTGCCACTTTCCTCATCGACGTCAAATGTATGGGTCGTTGGTAAAGCGCTGGTAACGACTGTGACCTGGGTATTCGGCGGTGGACGTTTACCGCCAATCAAATAGCCAATACGGGTCGGAACATAATCATCGCCGTCCACACCGCAGGCCAAAACGAGCACATTGACGGGAACCGCCGCATTACCGAGCACATATAAATCCCGACCTTCATAAACCTCATGCACCCATCGCTCAGGTGGGGTTCGCGCCTGGACAGGAAACGCCGGAAGCAAGAGTGGTAAAAGCAGAGCAAGGGAGGCAATGAGGGGCGATTGGCGGGAAAAGGCGAGCCTCGTCATTGGCATAAATCCTTCCCGAGAATCTTATCCCCACCCGCCGACGCAAAGCGAACACGCCGTCCATCAGTGAGGTGCATCTCAACCGTTTTCGATATCCGCACGGCCCGCCAAAAATCCGCGAGGTTTGAACATTCTGGACAGGGCGTGCTGTCTTTTCCCGTCCCATACTGATCACGGAGGAGAAATTTTCGGCCATCGATCGTGAGCGTGACCAACCCGTCCGGAGACGAAGCCCCGTTAATGGCAAAGCCGACCTCAGCTATATACTTCGGGGTCTCCGCCGAGGGATCATCGGGAGAGCACGTCAACTCAATGCGGCTGTTCTTCGACCCATGCAGATAATATTCAAAAGAGCCTTGCAGGCTCGCGACCGTCCAGTTTTCGTTTTGATTGAACGCTGCTGCCGTTCCCGCTGGACCGAGCGACAGCACCAAACCGAGCCAAAATCGTAGTTTCATCGTCCACACTTTCAAAAGAGGTTTTGGGGAAAACGCCATCACCTCACGCATCGACGTAATAGGCGATGCCCTCCGCGACGAAGCCGACGAGTTTGGTCACGGCGGCGCGTTCGGTTTCGCTGGCGGTGTAGAAATGCGTGCCGGTTTGCGTATTGTAAAAGCGGTACAGCGGATCGTAACCATTCTCTGCCGTCGCGCTGGCGTAATAGGCGGAGCCCTCATAGGCGAAGTTTGCCAGTTTCAGTACAGCATCCCGCTCGCCCACGTTGGCGGTATAAAAGTGAGTGCCCGTCGCGGTATTGTAGAAGCGGAAGACAGCCAGCCCCTGTCCGGCAGCATTATCGGTTTGGGCTTTGAATGCCTCGCCCTCATAGGCATAGGCGGCGAGCTTCAGTACCGCGTCGCGCTCGCTGGGATTGATGGTGTAGAAATGCGTGCCAGTCGTCTTGTTGTAGAAACGGTAGACGGCGGTACCGGCAACCGTATCGAGGAGGCCCGCGGTGTCCACATTCGTGCCGTCCGCGAACTGAAGTTTTTCGATGCCGGTCAAACTGTCGCTGCCGTCCGGTCCGGTGACGAGAACCAGATCCTTGCTGCGGGTCACCCGGTACTGGCTGTAGTTCCCGCTGAAATAAGCCGTGTCGGTACCGGCCCCGCCGCTTAGCGTGTCATTGCCGGTACCGCCGTAGAAGAAATCATCCGCCGCTGTGCCGGTTAGTTTTTCGCCGCTTGATGTCCCGAGGAAACTGCTCGCCGGAAGCGTACTGATCAGTGCGGAAACCTGAACGGTGCGGTCGCTGAATTGCAACCGCTCGAAGCCGGTTAACGCATCGACGCCGTCCATGCCGAGCGCTAGGACGGTACCGCCCGACACGCTGTAACGGTAACTGGCATATCGATAATGACATCGTCCTGGGCCGAACCGATGACCGATTCGATAATCGTGCCATAGGCGATGCTGAGGTTGTTTTCGCCGAGGTAGATGTACCCCGCCCGGTCAGAGAACCATTTATAGAGGCTCGCCTGTCCGTAATCCGCCTGAGTGGCGGCAGGCAGTTCGGCAATTTCGCGGGCGATGGCTTGGGCGAGACTCTGTTTGCCGATGGAACTGAAGGTGCCCGGCGTGAGGTTCAGCACCGAGCCGTAGAGTTGATTGGACAGGTCTATGACATCGGCCCCGCCACCGTCATAAAGCATCTTGGTGAAGGGCGTGGTTTCAAAACGGTAGGTGTTGGCGATGCTATTGATCCGTACGCCATAAAGCGCCTGCGCGGCGGCAACGTCGAAAATGCCGAGATGCGCGTGGCCGTTCTCCTCAAGGCGGACATACTCCGGCGTAAAACTACTGCCCCGCACGGTGACTTTCAGGTCGTAGAGATATTCCTGATCATAGGACATGATCGTCGTTTGCAGGCTGTCCTTAGCATCCGGAAGGACGGGGTTTTCGTGCGGATGCTTGAAGCCCATGCTGTGGCCAATTTCGTGCATTAGCATGATGGGGTTATAGCCCGCATTGGTCGTTGCACGGTTCACCCAGACGTCGCCGTTGATGCCGATACCGACGCGGCTCCCCGCACCCGCCCCCACTGCAAAACCCGCTGCGCCGAGGTTCGGATCGCTGAGCGAGAAATACCGCATACCGACCGAACTACTGTCCGCGACCTCGACAAAATCGATATTCGCAACCGCCGACCAAGCCGCCAGCGCCTCGCGCACTTGGGCCTTGGTTGCAGCGTCGAGCGGCTGAAAGGTAGAAGCCGCCGTCCGCGTCTGGGCGTATTCGCTGACATAGGTCGGCAGGCTGGTGCCGAAACTATATTGGACGGTTACCGCCGTGCCCTTGGCGCTGGTTGCGTTCCAGCGCCCGACGCTATCATTAATCAAAGTGGACACAGCTAAGGCTTGGTCCGCCGCCGTCAGCGTCGGAATGACGGGTTGCGCCATCATGAGTCTCCTTCAGGGAAAAAGGCGCGCTACTCGCCGCGCTCGATGTACACGGGGACGCGCTTCATCACGAGGGTTCCGGCCATCTTGTCGTGCAGGGCCTGCTTCTTCTCGGTCCACCCGGCCATGAAAAAGCCGATGTAAAAGGGGATTTGCGAAATCACCTTGCCGATTGTGCGCCCAAGCCCCTGGCCGAAGCTGATCTGACGGCCCGTGAGCGAAACGACGCGCAGCCCCAGCATCCGTTTGCCTAAAGTGGCGCGATACGATGAGGCTTCGATGATGGCTGGATACAGTAGGCCATAGAGGAGGGCGGCAATCATCACGCTCGCGCCGGTGATGGGGTAGGAAGCGCGGCCTTGTCCCGATTCCAGGGCATACGGGATAACCGCGACCGCTCCCAGGACCGGCAACGCAATCAGGCTATCGATAAGAAAGGCAATGGCCCGAACCCAAAACCCTGCCGGGATAAGTTTGTATCTAACTTCAACCATGACCGGCCCCTATTCGCTGTAATCGGAAAAATCGAGATTGGCGTCGGCCTGAGCGGCGCGCAGATAGCGCGCCAGAGCCGCGCGGCATTCATCGCGCTTTTGCTTGGACGAGAATTCGATTTGTCGAGAGCCGAAAGCCCCGCTGAGGTTCAACCGCCAGCGTGTGCCATGGCCGTCATTGGCCAAATGCTCCACCTCGTTAAGCGGAAGGCGCTCGCGGATCAAATGCCCCCACAGCGATTTGCCCAGGAGCAGCGCTAGAATGGAGTTTTCGACATCAGACGCAGGAAAGCTGACGCCTTCCGCCGTGATGATGACGCCCCGGCTGTAGTTGAAAAAAATCAGCAGCCCCGCCAGAACAGACACGCCGATAACGGCGATACCGGCTTCAATCGCGGCAGGCAGAATGGTTTCCAGCCGGGCCTCCCACAGCCGAAAGGCCAGTGCTCCGGTGGCGAGAATGCTCAGTACGATAAAAATCTTGAAACTCACGCGCGGCGTTACCGATAGCGTGAGATAAACGTCGCGGACGCGGCGCATCGTCGCCTGCCTTTCGGAACAGTCGGGGAAAAGAAAAAAGCGAAGAGGATTAGCTACGGGTGATTTTACATCGCTGCCCATTGGGAAGCTGAAGGCACTGGTACCGTTGCACCGTGCGCCGCCCGTCTTGATAGGTCCGCGTAATCTTGCCGCGTTGATAACTGCCGGATTGTGAGCGCGCGTTCCACACTGGCACGCCGATGACCGACGCCCCGGCTCCCGGCAGAACCGCCACCGCCGCAAAGGCAGACGGCACCGCATCGGTCCCGCTCGAAGCATGGCTTTGCCACGGCCAAAGCGCATACGCGCCACGACCCAGGGCCATAAGACCCAAAACGATTTTCATTCTCAAAGAACCCTTCGCTTGCCTGCTAAGACAAAACCGCGTGATGAGCGGACTGAAAAACCGACGCTTCTTTCCCTGAACGGTTTAAACGGCGGCCCGGTTTGGACCCGGACCGCCGCCCTCAAGGGCGGCCTGCACCGTGGGTGTATGGCGTAAAACGCCACAACCCCTCTTTTCAGCCGCTGCTATGCGGCCCCCACAGATTGCACAAGCCACCCCCAAGCTGCAAGCCCTTCGCATTCAAAAACAGAACGCAAGAAACGCGGGTGTGGAAGCGTCCTCGGGAAGAACGTTTATCTTCCACAGGCAACAGAATTGGACAGAGAGACTCGCCGTGCAAGTCCATTATTGCACGCAAAGCGCGATAGAAATATTGACAAAACAACTTTTTTATTTAAATTAAACTACATAAACGCCAATTTAATAGCCAAATCAAAGGCTTGAGAGCGCTTTTAGCTCCAAGACTGATAAAGCCTTTTAAGATCAACGAGATAATAAGATAAAGCTGCCTCAATTGGGCGCAAAAGGCCGCTTTTAGGGCGGCGCGGGCGTCGGGCGGTTAGCAGCGTGGAAAACGAAGGGTCAAACACGCCCCACCCTTTCCCTGAACGCGCAACTCGTTTTGGACGCGAGCCACCCGTACCTTCGGAAAGGTTAGGTCTTATATAAGGTGGGCCACCCGACATAGTGGCGACCCTCCGTTTTTCACCGCTGCTAAGCGACACAGATACAATAGGGTGGGGAGAGCGACCGGGCAAGAGAATGGGCGCGAGCTTTCCGGGATGCTCTCGGTTACGGTAGCTCTCAACAGTGTGCTTATTCGCTCTTTCGGCCGCTTGCTGAACTTGGCGTGAAGTGGTTGCGAAGCATCTCGATCTTTGCAGCGCACTCAACAGCCTTCGTAACTGCGTTTGCCTCCCGAAACGCAGCATCAGCTTCCTCAAACCCTTCAATTGCTTTTTGAACGTCAAACTCGACCGACTCAACATCTGGCATGATTGCATGTTGGGCGAAAATGGACGCTATTCTTTCCTGCGCCGTAGCCCATCGCAAGGGGTAAGCCTCGCGTGTATAAATAGTTTTCACCATCTCATAACTTTGCATCGCACGAAATAAATAAGAATCCGAAAGGTCATCATTAAGTGCCTTAGAATGCTCAATCAACACCTCCGCCAAACAATGGTGCAGATCTGCAAATCTAAAAGGGTAAAGATCTATATGACTTGCTTCAATTGCCGCACTATAATCAGATATAGCGCGAACTCGAAGGAGATATTCTCGCGACTTTTCTACGCCATCTTCGTTTGCCATTTCAGCCAAAACCCGAGCAACATTACCCTTTGCCGCTGACCAACGCTCAATATTTGAGTGTTCTTCGCTGATATCAAGAGACTCTCTAAAGGCGCTGAGTGCAAAAGTCCGCACCCTTAAAGAATTTACATGCGGATCAATGTCACGCGACTTTAGAAGGGCCGAACCTAAGCTATTACATATGACGTCTCTCAGCTCTTGACACTTCATATCATTTCGCAAATCTGATCTCATTTCCTCCAATATTGAAATAGCTTCAGTAATATCTTTTGCGTTATGTAAAAATTCGGCTCGGTCTATTAGGCAATTTGCAAGACTGATTTTCATGCATGCTGCATCGAAAGTTTCTGTCTCAGTCGCTTTATAAGCAACAGAAATTCGCGAATAAGCAACAGCTTTATCTAAAAGATCCGCTTTCACGGGTGATCGGGTCGTTTCATAATCATTTCGGTAGATTAAGCTTAATCGATAGGAGATATCTGCCAATAATTTCGGGTTACTTTTGACATAGTGGATCTCAATAATGCTGGTAAGAAGCTCAGAAGACACAAAGAAGCTAGGTTGAAGAGAGTACATAGACAAGTGATAAACGCTACCAGCAAGTCTCTGAACAACATTAACCATTTCAAGCTGATCGAATGGTTTAAAAAAATCTGCGGCTGATTGATAAAAACTCAAGGCTTCTTCAGGCTTTCCCCGAAGTAAGCTGTTGTAGCCGCGCGTAATACGAAGGTCCGCATGCTTTCTTACCTCGGTTAATGTCCGCTCGTGCTGGTATTGATCCTCCGCTTTCGCCAACAGGTCATCGACACGATCAAACCGACCATCTGCCAACGCTAACGCTGCGTCGGCCTTTAGCTGGATGAGATCTGCGTTGGAAGCTTCTATTTCTCCAATACGATGACGTAGCGCCGCCCACTCTTTCGCCTTAGCGCGCAGAAAATCATCGAGTTCAGTAAGGCTAGCATCGGGCTGAGCATGCTCAAATTGACGAGCCACAGCATCAATTAAGTTTCGGGCTTCTCTATATGCCCGATCCAAATCCCCGTCTCGCCGCGAGCCAGCTTGAATCGCGCAGGCCTCAATCTCTGCCTCTGAAATTTTCAACGCGACGATAATCGGATCAATGGTTTTTAAGTGCGGATTGGCCACGAGACCGCTTTCCAGTTCACTAATCCGCCGAACTTTCTTGCCGGTATTGTACGCTTCTTCAGAAAGCTGAATCTGCGTAAGACCAAGGGCCCGCCGCTTCTGAAGTATCAGCTTTCCCAGAGCCTGGCCAAAGGTCTCCTCCCCCATTTCCGCATTTACTCCGCATATATCACGCATTCATTCCGCAAATCAGCACGGGCTGCATTCGTTAGTTTGAATGGGCGCACTGAATGTCGTCCGGACGACGATCCTCTAATAGATGGAAGATCGTTACAATGATTAACTCTAAATGGCTTGCGGTGCTTGCCGCAACGCTGCATCTGACTACACAGATGGGTTTCCACACGGAAACCTTGGCGGCAGCAGTTACCCTGCTCGCTGCAATAGCGGAAGCCCATAAGTAAGACTAATAGGCAATCCAGTGGCGCTCGCCTAAGCTTTCCTAGCGAGCGCCACTGCTCAAACCAAAAATGTCAGGACAACCTCACATAACGTTAGTATAAAAATGATTTTTGGAATTCTCGAGAGCCAGGATACCTACTTCATGGAGAAATAGGCTTTCTTAAGAAGCGATATAGGAGCATTAAATTTAACCAGAGGCTGTTTAAAAAACTGGAGCTGCCCAGTTGCCGGGCTTACTAAGCAAGACAGCGTACACAGCCTGGATGGTGATGCTGCGCCAAGAAACTTAGCCATCTACCCGCTGCCCATACGCTCACACCACATATTTTAGCGGCTGACGAGAATGAGGTTCACAACCTATTGTGGCAACTTTATAGTAGTTATTGCCGCATAACATTGCACTGGCTATACAAGCGTGGTGGAGGGTTTAAATAATGACATCCTTGCGTCAAGATATTGTTAAGCGGGTAGAGAGATTACCAAAACCAACAAACGTTACCTCTGCGCTTCAACCACTATTCGAAGCAGTGAGTAACGCCATTCATTCTACGCAAGCGAAATTCAACGAAACTGTTTCGACCGATGGCCGTGTTATCGTCACCGTTTCTACCGGCCGCAAGAAGGGTGATGTTTGGGCCACTGTGGAGGACAACGGTGCTGGATTGGATGCCAAAAACTGGGATGCTTTTACGACGACTGATACTGACAATAAGATCAAGATCGGCGGCAAGGGTGTGGGAAGGCTTCTCTGGCTCGATTGTTTTGAAAAGATAGAGATCAACAGCGTCTTCCAGGATTCAGGCACATTCAAGCGACGTACATTTCGTTTTGTTTTGACCGTCTCCGATCAGATTCAGGATCACTTGCTAGAAGATGCCAACGGCGTGTCCACGTCGTCATTCCATGTGCGGTTCACTAGCCTCCGCAACAATGCCTATCAGGACAAATTTCCGGGCAGAGAAAGCTATATTTTCCAACACATCACGTCTCATTTCCTGCCGACGTTCATTGGCGGTCGCTGCCCGCGTTTGACAGTCATAGTGGGGGACGACAGTCGGGAATTCCCGGATGCCATCAATGGTATCGTTCTGCGACGCGCTCCCGAAGTCGCCGTCGAAACTCAGAACTATGGGACATTGAACCTCACGCTTATGGAGTGCGACAAGGTTGCCAGTGCTGATCTCAAGGGGCTGCATTTCGTCCATTTCATTGCTCATGATCGCACCGTCCATTCTCAATGCATCGACAGCAAGCTTGGTCTACGACAGTTCGGCGATAATAATGACAGAGTGTTCCATGCAATCGTTACCGGCAAATATCTGGACCAGAATGTCAATCAAGAGCGTACCGCATTCATTTTCGAAAACAGCGTCATTGAAAAAATCATTAATGAGGTTTGTTTTGAGAGGATTGAAGTTTTCCTTGAAGAGCCGCTGACTGGACTCCGGGGAGATCAGCGCCAGAAAATCGAGAATATTACGGCAACTTATCCTTCCGTTGCATTCGGGAACACTGAGGAACTGCAAAAGAAGGTCCCAACGGGGGAGTTAAATGAAGATGCTATCTACGGGCATCTCGCCCGCGAGCGCTTCAGGCGAGACATGCGCCAGGCGGAGAAAATCCGAGGAGTTTTGGAACGGCTGAAGGATACCACCGCTGATGCGAACACATTTGCCACTGCAATTGCAGAGGCCGGTCAAGCGCTTGAAGATGCAGAACAACGGAGCTTGGCAGAGTACGTGGTGCGCCGGAAGGTGGTGCTCGACTTCATGGATATCCTCTTGGGAAAGGTCCGTGATGACACCCGTGACAGTGCCTATCAGCGCGAGGACATCCTGCATTCCTTCATATGCCCGGTTAAGGTGAACACAGTCGCTGAGGGTCGGCGGGTTGAACCCGCCTCATCTCATGATCTCTGGATTATCGACGAGCGACTTACCTTTGCACAGTATTTCAGTTCTGACGTGGACTTTACGAAGCTTGCAGAGGCAAGCGATAGCCAAGAGCGCCCAGATGTTCTGATATTCGATCATGTTCATGGACTCCGACAAAGCGAAGCGCCCTCAAACGTCTTGTTGGTCGAGTTCAAAAGGCCCGGCAGGACTAGCTATCGCGATGATGAAAATCCACAGCATCAAGTGGAGCGCTATGTGCGGCGACTTCTCACAGGTGGACTTTCAGATGTGAAAGGAAGGCCGATCAAGCTCGATAGCAACACCATCTTCTATTGCTTCATCGTAGCAGACATTGTTGGAAAGCTCGATGAATGGACCTTTTCATGGCAACGTACAGTGGACGGACGAGGGCGAATTTATAGACCTAACAGCGGTTTTACGGGTTCAATTGAGCTAATCGGATGGGACGCACTGCTTGAGGATGCGAAAATCAGAAACCGAGCATTCTTTGATAAAGCCGGGATTACTGGCGAGAGTTTCTTCAGCAAGCGGATGTGAGTACCCCATCCCAACAATGAAGTCAGTGAGTTTCACTCCTAGTATTTAATCCCGGCATTTGATGGTGCGGATTAATGATGAGTCTATACGGCTCGGTTTTCCATTACTTACGGGGTTCATCCGCTCCACCTGCCCATCGGTCCAGGGCTGTTTGGGTTTTGTCTGGACTTGTAACGGATTTGTGCCGGTCACCTATCTCGTAAGCGGTGTTCCGCTCACACGTTGGCGCGATAGTTCCACGGGAGCAGGTCGTCGATCTGGCTCTGCTTATGGCCTTTGACGATGGCCGTCAGCGTTGTGGTTAGCTAAGCCTGCGGGTCGATACCGTTCATTTTGCAGGTTTCGATCAGCGAGGCGATGACGGCCCAGTTTTCGGCTCCCGTGTCATGGCCTGCGAAGAGGGCGTTTTTTCGGTTGAGGGCGATGGGGCGGATGGTGCGTTCGACGGCGTTATTGTCGATCTCGACGCGGCCGTCGATTAGGAAGCGGCCAAGGCCGTCGCGGTATTTGGCGATATAGG
>VYLZ01000077.1_pt1 | contig 22684 bp, 18 predicted proteins | sample 5115361 | NCBI WGS metagenome assembly VYLZ01 (sample SAMN12291805, study PRJNA351875) | freshwater metagenome | isolation source: freshwater lake | place: USA: Michigan, Sixteen Lake | collected 2013-08-07 | reverse complement strand
AGCTGATAGTGTTCCTGTCGGAGATCTCCGGCGGGCTCGACCCGGAGCAGTACCGCTGGTCGCCCGAGTATAGTCTTGATGGGCGCGGCGGGCGGGATGACCGTACCGGGATCGTCATCGAGGCCTTTCTGGACGTCAGCGCCACCCTGACCCCGCGCCCCTACCGGCTGCTGCGCTTGCACCCCAAGAACACGCGTGAGGAATTCGGCCCGCTGCTCGACGAGTTTGACGGTATCAGCCAAGCCGGAACGCCGTTGGAAATGGTGTTCGCCTGCGATCTCGTCTGCGGGATGACCACCATGCTGCTCTATGAAGCCGCCCTGCTGGGCCGCCCGACGCTAGCGATTCTGCCGCGCGCAGCCGAAGGTGCGTGGCTGCCCACGATTGCTTCCGGCGTTACCCCCGCCGCCATCACGCGGCCCGCCCTTAGCCGGATGCTGCCCACGCTACTAATCGCGGGCCAGGGTAATGATCTGCGCCCAGAGGCCTCGCTGCCCCGCGCCCTCGCCTTCCTCAAAACCATCGCCCCTTAGGAGACTGACCGATGAGCGTGCCGTCCCGTCGCCTCGATACCGAGCGCCTGTTCGTCGATCCCTACTCGCAAGCCTACGTAACGCCCGCCTATGTTGGCTGGCTGAACGACCCGGAAGTGGTGAAATATAGCGAAAACCGCTATCGCACCTTCACGCTGGAAGGCTGTGCGGATTATGTGGCCTCGTTCGAGGGTTCGTCCAACTACCTGTGGGCGATTGTGCGGAAGGATACTGGCCAACACATCGGCAATATCAACGCCTATGTGGACGTGCCGAATAAGCTCGCGGATGTCGGCATTATGGTCGGTGAGCGGTCGTGCTGGGGCGGCGGCTATGGGCTAGAAGCCTGGAGGGTCGTTTGCCACTGGCTTCTCACCGACGCCGGAATGCGGAAAGTAACCGCGGGAACGCTCGATACCAACATCGGCATGAAGCGCATCATGGAGAAATCAGGGATGATCCCCGATGGCCGCCGCGTGCGCCAGTACCTCAATGCCGGGGCGGAAGTGGACGTGGTTTACGCGGCGCTGTTTGCCTCGGCCTAGGGCTGAAACTCGGTCAACGCCTGCTTTACCTCTTTCAGCACGCTAGCCCAATCCCCCCGCTTCGGCTGACGGAATAGCCGGGCGGTGGGATACCAAGGGCTATCCGTGCGATCAAGCAACCAGCGCCAATCAGGCACGAACGGCAGCAGGATCCACACCGGCTTGCCCAGCGCGCCTGCAAGATGCGCGACGGACGTATCGACCGTGATCACCAGGTCAAGCGCCTGAACGGCGGCAGCAGTATCCGCAAAATCGGTAAAGCCCGGCGTAAGATCGGTGACGCCCGCCCGCGCCAGCGCGCGCTTGGCCTTATCCGATGCCCCTACTTGCAGCGAATACCAGCCGAAGCGCTTGAGCTTCGTTATTTCCAAGAGCGCCTCTTGGGGGATTGAGCGTTGCTTATCGTTGATATGATTGGGGTTCCCGGCCCAGACTAGGCCAATCGCCGGGTTGTTTGCGAACTGAAGGTTAGACTCGGTGGGCGCTGACAGATAGGCCCCGCCGGGTAAACTATTGGGTGTGACACCCAATAACCAAGGGAGTGATGGAATTGAAGCTCTGCAATCAACAATCGGAAGCGCGTCGGAAGCGCCGATAAAGCGCGCTCGCGGCAAACTCTGAGCCAGCAGGCGTGTCAGGTTGGTCTGAACCTCTAGCACTAGGTCCATACCTCCGGCCATCAAGAGATGTGCAAAGCGAATAAATTGCAACGTGTCGCCGTGCCCTTGCTCCCAATAGAGCAATAAAATTTTGCCCTGCTCTATTTTTCCTCGCCATAGCGGATAGGCAGCAATATCGGCGTGCGGCTGAAACAGCGGGCTGTCTAACCGTCCCTCGTAGTCCTGCGCCGCAGCCTGCCAATCCCCCAGCAGAAACAAAAGCTGTGCCCGATTAAAGCGAAACTCGGGTACTTCAGGAGCAAGGCTAACGGCTCGATCGAAGCTAAGGCGCGCATCATCAAATTGCCCAAGTTCCGTTAGAATGTTGCCCTGAATATTATAAGCAGGGGCCCAATCAGGAGCATTGTGAAGTGCTTTGAGAATTTCAGCGAGCGCGCAGGAAAAATTAAAATCCCGTACGAAAGTTTCTGCTCGCAGAGCATAATAATACTCCGGTTGAAGCTCTCGCAGGCCAAGCTTATCAATCTGTTTTAACGCTTCTGGAGTACGGTAGCCTGATATTTTTTGAGCTACCGCATCCAACGATAAGGTCGATACCGTCTTTTCCTGTAGTGACCCTTGAGCCACGGCATTGCTAACCTAGCTAGATGAATAGATTCATAATCGACCCTTTTTGTGGCTTCAAGAAGCTCGTTCGATCAGCAAAAGTTTCTGTATTAGCCTGAGAGAACTCAAAATTGAGCGAGAGGTACTCAAGCGTCCTTTCATTTTTCTTTTCCATGGCCTGAATTTCCTTCAAAAAAACCAAACGCTCTTCAGCGTCCTTTTTTTCGATCTGCTTATCAATATCTTTCAACTTTTGCGTCACCTGCTCCTGCTTGGCTTTCGCAAGATCGAAATCCTGAACCAGATTGTACCGCAATATCCCCAAAGTTTCGCCAAGGCCACGGGAGAGGCCAGCATTAACCTCCATCCCATCAGCACTGGTTGAAATGAAAACCCCAACAGCAGCCGCACGTTCGGGAACACCCGCATAACTCGAGTAATCACCGACTCCAGAGGGATTTAACTGACTCTTGAATTTTGTAGTCTTGTCTAAAAAGCCACCTTCAAAATAACTATTAGATTGAAGGTTTTTGAGCGCCTTATTCACTTGATCGCGCGCCAGATTAAAATCAGTTTCAGCCGTTCCCCCGACCGCCGAAGCAGCCTCACTAAGAGTCGGCACTTGCCTATTAATTATATTACTGACCTTATTAACGTTACGACGCGAAACTTCCAAATAGTTGGTTAGATCCGTGCGCTGCTTTTCAAGCGTCGCGCGTTCGCGTTTCAGTCCTCCTAGCACCGGCTCGAGAGTTTTATCGAGATTATTGTAAACTTCTTTCTTTGCGTTCAGTTCCAGATCCAAGCGCCGTTTCACCGCCCGAAAGCGCACCTCAAACCCCAGCCGTGCCGTATTCTGGCTCTGACGGATAAAAATATCGCTGAAATTGACTGAGTTGATCGTGGTCATTCTGAACCCTCCAGCTTTCTGCTGACAGTACGCCTAAGCCTTTAGTTTACACCATTCCTGCCAAAGCGCATCTATTTTTTGAAACAGTTCCTCCGCCGTCTTTTCGTAGGCGGAAAGCGTTAAAGTCTGATGCATTTGCTTCAACTTGCCTTTAAGCGCTTTACGCTCTTCCAGATGCGTTGCCAGCCGGACCGCCTGAGTGCGGTAATCAGCCTCATCCCGAGCAATCAACTCTGGTAAGCCCGCGCTTCGCGCCAACGATGCCGAAAGCGATTCATAGGGATGCTGACCGGAAACTGTTAAAATAGGGCACCCTATCCACAGAGCTTCTGTCATAGCATCTATATTATTACGCGGAAAGCTATCCAAAATTAGATCCGCATCTAACAAAATATCATGACGCGAGGTCATAAAGACCGCTGGGTCGATCAAGTCAACCCGATCAGCGACTGATTTTTCGTCTGCCACATTTAAGATAAGCTGTACAAAATTATCACTCAGATCTGTTGGGGCAATAAAAGTTAGCGTCGCCTCTGGAACGGATTGAAGAATATCCATCCAGGTGTTTAAAAGAGAACGAGATATAGAAACAGGAGGATGGGGGGCAAGTAGGCGAACTTGATTACTTGCGCCGTCTTCCCGTTTCGTATTTTGCAAACGCAATTCAGTTACGCGCCCCATAAACTCGGCGGGCGGTAAAGGGTAACTGAGAGAAGATTGTAAAGACACAACGCGCTCATCGACCGTGCCCGGCTCCAAAGCCTTGTCGGTTAAACGATAATCGTAACTACCGACGTCATCGTAAGCATCATCTGTTTGCCAAACAATTTGAACTGGAGCAACCCGTGCACGAATAACCGAGGGACGAGAGAAAGGCCCTAAAACAGCGCAGTCAAATAAAACCGAAATATCGTCATAGCGCACCATCTCCGTGAGTGTAGCGTCGTCAATCGACGCTACATCTCTCCAATCATCAATTGCGTTTTTTAAACGCTGCTGACTAGGTGAGTGCCCCGTACCAAGATAATAAATCTTTATAGCTACCCTTTCTTTTAGGGCTAAAATTAGGCTCTCCAAAGCTGGCGTAATTCCAGAAACAAAGAAACCTATAGTAACAGAATTCGGTGAATTTGCAAAATTCGGTGGATCAACCTCTGAGACAGCAGAAACTAACGCATTACTCACCTTATGAATATTTGAAACATCGATTAAATCGAAATATGGCGACGATACAATTGCGCGCGTGCGAAAATATGATTGCTTAACACTTATCGCTTCTGGAAGCGCCGCAAAACTCTTCTTTATCGCGACTTCATCACCTTTCGAAACACATAACTGGAATTCTAAATCAAGCAAACGATCATCGGCCGAGTCCAGCGCCCGCAGAGCCTCAAGAGCCACTTGAGCATCACGTGCATTCCCCACGCGAAGGGCAGATTCTGCCGTGAGTGCGAAACTATCAACATCGCCCCCAGAAACGGCGATAAAAGTCTCCAGTTGTCGAAGAGCGGCAGAATACATTCCTTGAGACATTAATAATTTTGCGGTTCTGAGCGGTCTATTTTCAATAAAACTATCAAAAATATCTTTAACAGCCCCAAAATAATCGCCGAAAATATCGGTTAAAACGGGATCAGGTGATAGATGGGTACCCAGCTTTAAATTGAATAGCCCATCCGCTTTACGGCCTAACTTTAAGTAAATTGCAGCCATCGCATCGGGGTAATTGCCAACGGCAGGTTCTAAACTCATCGCCTGCTCAAGCATAGTTATGGCGTCGGCATCTCTGCCAATCGCGTGAGAAATCGCCGCAAAAACCATTAAAACACGCGCTGTTTGCCCGAGTGCACGCGCGCTCTCCGCCTCACTCGCTGCTGAGGCGACGTCTCCGGAACGCAATGCATCCATAGCTTTCCGCAGATGCTCTAAAACAGCTGCTTCGGAGTCAGTCGAAAGGGTTTCGATCACAGTCATGATATCGTCTCTCTCAAATCTCTATGCGCTAGTGCTTATTTTTTCATCAGTTGGGAGAGGCGCCCCCCCCCCCCAGATTCTTCAGTCTCTGGCGCAACCTCAGTTGCGACACGCAACGAGTCGAAGAGACCCGCCGCAATATTTTTGTTAATCTCAATCAACGTTGGTATTTTCTGAACTTCAGGCTCGGTGATTAAGCCTATCGTATGCTTATCAATAAAATTGGACAAATTTAGAAGGTTTTGTCGCACTTCAAGCGACAATAGACTCTCATCATCCAGAACATCGGCCTGAATAATTGTCCACAGCTTCCAATTCAAACGAACTGCTGCTAACAGCCCGTCCTTATCCTCAGGCTGCCGCTGGGCATCATCCAGTCGCTTTGCCGCTTGGATCAGACCCCATGCTAGAGTCTGTACGGGGTTCCCCGCCGGGGGCCGGGTGGGATAGGCTTTCGACGGTGGCACTGACATGCTCCAACCTCTCTCTTTCATGCGCGATAAGCGCACGCACGGTCTTAAGGGCTTGATAATACTCGCCCTGCTCAACGAGTTTTTGAATACGCTCGATCAATTCCAAGGAACTCGGGGCTGCCGCCAGATAATCAGCCAAAAGCTCCACAAGTAAGGAATTGTAATGATCGCGCCGTTCAGGAAAGATATAGACACATTGAAGGGCAAAATAAACTCGGGAAGCTGGCGTCAGAGCATCGACTTCACTGAGGATATCTTTTTCCCGCATGAAGGCAGCATCATTCAGAAAGACGAGATGCGCTTCGTGGCCGCCATTTTCCAGCACAGCACCATTTACAATAATGCGCTCACCCGGCTTTAGCGTCATCTTAAGCGGCATCACATTCCTCCAGCTTAAAGCGACTGCGCTTCGCTATTCTGCTCATCATGCCACAAGCGGTCGAACCCCTGAGCATCTACCCAAACATCATTTCGATCACTTGAGTAGCGGAAATCTTCCGCACACCGTACGCCGAGACCATTTTGGGTAAAAATCGGGTTCTCCAATGCAGCAGCATCCGGCAAAATCGAGAAATGATTTGCGAACTCAAGGGTATTGCGCGCGTCGTCTTCCGCGACCATCACTTCATGCAGCTTCTCACCGGGCCGAATACCAACAGTGTGGCGCGGGCAGCCCGGCGCAATAGCTTCAGCAATGTCATTGATACCAACGCTGGGGATTTTCGGGACGAAAATCTCGCCGCCCTGCATTCTCTCAAGCGAGTCCATTACGAACTGAACGCCCTGGTCCAAAGTGATCACAAAACGCGTCATGCGCTCATCCGTGATCGTAACGGACCCGCTTTCCTTTTGGCGCAGGAACACGGGAACAACACTGCCACGACTGCCAATCACATTTCCGTAGCGTACCACACAGAAGCGGGTGCGATCATTCGAGTAGGCGCGCGCCGCGATGAAGAGCTTATCCGAGCAGAGCTTGGTCGCCCCATACAGGTTGATCGGGTTGGCCGCCTTGTCGGTGCTCAACGCCACGACCCGCTGCACGCCCTTGTCGATAGCGGCGTCAATCACATTCGCCGCCCCCAGCACATTCGTGCGGATCGCCTCAATCGGGTTATATTCTGCTGCCGGCACTTGCTTCAGCGCGGCAGCATGAATGACCACGTCGACCCCGTCGAAAGCCCGATATAAACGATCCTTATCGCGCACATCGCCGAGGAAATAGCGCATACAGTCGAACCGGCTGTCGGGAAAGCTCTGCTGCATCTCGAACTGCTTCAGCTCATCACGGCTGAAGACAATTAGGCGGCGGGGCTTATAGCGCGACAGGATTGTACGGACGAGGCGCTTCCCGAAAGAGCCTGTACCACCCGTCACCAGGATCGATTTGTCATTCAGCATACGTCACGCTCGGCCTGGTTATCGATAATCAGAACGCCTTTATCGTCAAACAGCTCTGGTCGCACAAGAGGCAATTCTTGCCTGACATCCTCTAGAAACTTTATGAAGTCTTTTTCGATCACGTTTAGGAAAACTTGCCATTGACGGCGGCAGAGTTTTTCAAAAGCGGGAAGGTCTTCCGCACGAACTCTCCGCCACCAATACATCATCACGAGAGTTTGAGTCGTAATAGATCCAGTAATACACGGATTATATCGTATATACGGATCTGGAATTCCCTCCAGACCTTCATATATACCCGAAAGAAATAATATAAAATCTTTGTTCTTTTTTGATTTTTTTGAAAACATAGCCCGAACAAGATTTATATATTCAGAAAAATCTCTTTTCATGTCATCAAATAATTTTGAACCTAAATCCTGACTCCAACTCACCTCTTTAGAGCTTAAATATATTTTATCAACGATCTCATTTTTATTTTGGCCAATTGGCACAATGCTATACCGATTAGACTTTATGGGCGTGAGCTTTTCAATTCTTGCACCATCCGAACCATTATACGCTGTAACTCCCCGAAACTCGTTCATCAGATTTTTAAGAGTATTCATCCCGTTCATCATGTGAATGTTAGTATATACTGAGCCCCCAAAATTTCCCGGAACGACATCGGGAAATTTAAAATCAACTTTCTTTAAATCTTCGTGCGTCTCATAAGAAGTATCTTTTGAGTGATGAAACTTTGGATCTCGCGTCCCAAAATCAGCACCGATCAGAAAAATATTTCTAAACCCCAAGCGCACTGCAGAGGAAATTGCAGTGTTAACCACAGTGGGGTTCTGCCAGGACAGTGTCGATAGGCTAGATGCAAGGAGGCTAGAGGCCATCACGCCTTCGCGCATAAACCACATTCTGCGCTCGAACAGCCGAGCGGAACGTGTGTCCATTGTCGAGCTACAAATTAATATAGTTTTTGACAGATCGTAGCCCTCAACCAACGGCTGAAGTAATTCGTAATTTAACGGTATATTCTCAATCTCAGCATGGAAATCAGGTATTATTCCGTTTTTGAGCAGTGTTTGTAGCGACGAACCACCGGAAAAAATAAACAATTTGTGCTGGTTTTCTTTCAACCAGGCTAAGTCATTGTTCAGTGATGGCCCCGCCCCCACAACAACGGCTGACGCATTGATTGGCTTTTGAATATCACTGCAAACACGCCACGTATCCATATACATATTCAGCAGCGCGTTTCGGGTCATTACCTTCTCATCATCGTAGAACCCTAAACCATCGAAAAACACATAAGATTTTTCTTGAAATTTCTTATGTATCGCATCCAAATACTCGGATCTATAATGAGAATAATGAAACATCGTCTGCAGAACACCGGGATTTTTGTGATGAATGTGCCCCCGGAGCATGTAAAAAGCAGCATCAGGTTCTTTTGTTACAATAATAGAGATTCTGTTTTTTAGAGTTCTAAGAATTTCGCCCCAATCAATAAAATACATAGATAGCTTTATAAACACAGGCTCAGATTCAACAATTACCAAATCTCGACAACGGGTCTGTGCAACAACCGGGTAGAGGTGGTAACCAAGACCAATTCCGAAGACAAAGCTGGTTGCAGAGTCGATACGTAGCCTTTCGTATGCGGCGACATATCCTTTTTTTTGGAAGGATTTATTTAATTTATTAAAGAGTATCAGATGGGTCGGTGTACGCTCCTCATCAGCTTCCGGAGGAAACCCTTCTAGTATAGACGGATTAACAATGTAATTCTCTATCTGCCGATCAGCGTAGGCTTTAGCGTCCGTCCCATAAAAGCGGACCCCATTTATAACAACATCAACTTCGCCACCCTCATCATACAGCTCAATATTTGCGGGTAAATTCACATCTATATACATAGATAGATTGGGAAATTTTTTTAACAAAATTTTTGCGTTTTTTGAGAATAGACGCTTCTGCTCGGTAGAAAACTTCATACTGGCCCTGCCTTAATTATAAACACAGTGGGTGCCTCAAAAAAGGCTACATAAATTGATCATAAAAGAAGGGAGGCAGCAAGCTGCCTCCCCTCCTAAAGCGCCATAACAGACCAGTACTAGCCAAACAGACGCAGAACCGACTGTTCCGACTGACCTGCGAACGACAGAGCCTGGATACCAAGCTGCTGACGGGTCTGCAAGGAAACGAGGTTTGCACCTTCTTCGTTGGTATCGGCCAGCGTCAGCTTACCGGCACCATCCTTCTGGTTGTTCACGTATTCCTTCGTGAATTCCAGACGGGTGCTGAGGATAGCAACGTTGGTACCGAGTGCCTTAGCAACCGAGTTGTTTTGGCTAATCGCGTTATCCAGACCTTGGATGACGAAATCAAGCGCCTGCGAGAACTGGTCGCTGGCCAGACCCGTGCTCGGATCAAAAGCAGCGGCCGACCACAGCGTACCGACCGAGATGGTCGAAACGGCGAACGAACCCGTCAGAGCCGCATCAACGAAGATGTAAATCTGCGACGCGTTGAAAATGTTCAGACCGGAAGCAAGGTTGTAGGTGTTAACCAGCTGGCTAGCAATGCTAGCAGCGAACGTGGTCGAGGTAGCATTCGACACTGTCGCAAAGTTAACGCTGGTCTGAACGGTGTTGTTCGACGCCGCGCCATAGCGCACCAGGTTCAAGGTTTGGATCGAGTTGTTGGCCGAGAACACAGCGACGGTGAAATACTGACCAGCAGCACCAAAGCCGAGCTGAGTTACTGAACCGGTGGCATTCGACAGAGTAGCCGTACCAGAGTTCAGGGTGGACGCGACCTGCGACGTCGTACCAGCATTGTAAGTGGTCAGGCGTTGAGCGGTCACAACCAGACGGCTGGACGAACGATCCGAGAACTGGGTCGTTTGCGTACCGGTCGAGTTGCTGACCAGGTTAAGGCCCTGATAGGACGAGTCGGCGACGATCTGATCGATCTGCGACTTCACCGTGTTGTACTGGGTTTGCAGCGTACCACGCTCGAGAGCCGTTGCCGACTTAGCCGAGGTTGCGATACCCTTAAGCTGCTTAATCAGCGAATCAACGGCCTGGGTTGCGTTCAGCGCCGTGTTGATGCCGCTGATTGCTTGATCGATGTTCGACTTACGATCATTGAAATCGGTAGCACGATCTTCCAGAGCCTTAGCGGCGAAGAAAGCAACGGCGTCATCGACAACCGAAGACACCTTCTTACCGGTGTTCAAGCGGTTGTTGGTGACGTCCACGGCCGACTGGGTGGTCTGCAACGCGCGCAGGTTGGTGCGAACGGAGGTGCTCAGCGTGACATTGGTCGAATAAGCCATAGTATCTTCCCCTTCTGGAGACTAGAGATGGATCACACCGCTTTTTGCGATGCTGACCTGACATTACCCCAGTTTTGGGGCGATTCAATAGGTAAATTTTACCGTGGAGCCTGGCACGAAGCGGCGAGGCCCGGAGGAAATCAGGGCTTTCTTGCGGGCTCCATGAGGCTTTATATATAGGGCTTCGCACGGACGAAAAATTGATGTAAATTGCAAACTTAAGACACCGATAGAATTATCGGCGTTAATGCCTGCGGGGAGACGGTCTTAGGCGGTTGGCTCCAACGCTCCAGGAGGGTTTGGCAATGGATTCGGCAACGACATCAACCAGCACCGCATCGCGACCGGAAACTTCCGCGCGGGCCTCCTCGCGCGCCGCCCCTACACCGGCACCCGAGAAAAAAAAGAGCACAGCCCCGGAACCCAAGCCCGATGATTTCGGCGTAACGGTGAAGGGCAGGTTCGATCCGGATCTGCGTCGCTTTTTTGTCACGATCCTCGATACGTCGAGCGGAGCGCTGATCGTGCAGTTTCCGTCCCAGGCTGCCGCTAGCTACGCGCAGCAGCTTGTTAAGGCGGCTGGGAAGGGTGAACCCGCGCCCAAAGATGCCGATATAAAGGCCAGTCAAGAGCTGCGTTTGGATCAGAGAACCTAACCGGCCCGTATTGCACCCCTTGCCTTCCTGTACCCCTGCCCGCTAGATGGGGAGTGCGAAGCCGATGCGCCTTCCGCGTCGGGTTGGAGCGTTTTTTGTTCGCTGAGGCTCGCTTCAAGCGCTCTAACTGTTTGTTTGTTAAGCAAACGCGTCGTCGGGGGTGCTTCCACCCGCTCGGGGATTTGCTTTAGGGAGTTGCTGGACCCATGCGTTATTGCAGCCGCTGTGTAATGCCCGAAACCGCTGAAACCTTGGGCTTTGATGAGCAGGGCGTTTGTTCTGTCTGCCGTCAGATCGAAGTGAAGCAGGATCAGATCGATTGGGGCCAACGCGGCCAGGATCTCGATGCGCTCATTGAACAGTATCGCGGCAAATATGATTACGACTGCATCGTGCCCTTCTCGGGTGGGAAAGATTCGGCCTTCACGCTCTGGTATCTGGTGAAGGTGAAGAAGCTGAAGTGCCTTGTGGTCCGCTTCGATCACGGCTTCATGCGCCCGACGATTGAGGAAAACTGCCTTAAGGCGCTGCGCCGCCTCGGCTGTGACATCGTTAAATTCACCCCCAATTGGCAGGTCGTCCGCAAGCTGATGTACGAGGCGCTGAAGCGCCGGGGCGATTTCTGCTGGCACTGCCATACGGGCATTTTCTCCTTCCCCATGTGGGAAGCCCTGCGCCATCAGGTGCCCCTCGTGTTCTGGGGCGAGCCCAGTTCCGAATATAGCTCCTTCTACGGCTATCATGACGTGGAAGAGCACGATGAGCGCCGCTTTAACCGCGTCATCAACCTGGGCATCAATGCCGAAGATATGCTGGGAATGCTGGATAATAGCGTTTCGGACTATCCGGTGACCTTGCGCGATCTGAAGCCCTTCACCTTCCCGCCCGCGCGCGATCTGCGCAAGCTCGGCGTAAAGTCGGTGTTCCTCGGGCATTTCGTGCCGTGGGACGTGCGAAAGCAGGTCGATATCATCAAGCGCGAGCTGGATTGGAAGGGCGATCAGGTCGAAGGTGTGCCGCCGGAGTACGATTACGAAAAGATCGAATGTTTCGTCCAGGGCGTGCGCGACTATATAAAGTGGCTGAAGCGCGGCTTCGGGCGCACCACCCACGTGACCTCTATCGATATCCGCAATCACCGGATGGACCGAGCGACCGCTGAAAAGCTGGTGGCCGAGTATGATGGTAAGCGCCCTGCGGCCCTCGATATCTTCCTCGATATTCTGGGCATTGATGAGCAGCACTTCATGGATCTCGTGGAACCCCATGTGGTCGCGCCGCGCGTTATGCCCAGTTGCGAGAGTTGCCAGAGCAACTGCAATACCGACGTGCCGTGGGATTACGACCGTTGGAAAGAATCGGTAGAGATGGGCAAGGTGCCGGAAGCGGCAAAATAGCCCCTCCCCGAGCGGAGAAGCAGCTGATGAGCGATCTCATTATCGTCGATTACGGCGCCGGCAATATCGCTTCGGTGAAGCAGGCCGTTTGGCGGGCGGGCTGGGATGCTGATCTTAGCCGGGGGCCGGACGATTTGCTCAAAGCGGATCGGATTTTGCTCCCCGGTGTGGGTGCTGCTGGCACGGCGATGGATCGCTTGCGCGACGGCGGCTATGTGGAGGCGCTCAACGAAGCCGTTCGCAAGCGAGGCACACCGATGCTGTGCATCTGCGTCGGGATGCAGCTTTTGGCCGAAGAACTGCACGAATATGGCGTTCACCAGGGCCTTGGGTGGGTGACGGGCAAGGTCACGCGTTTGGAAGAAAGGTCTGGCCGTCGCGTACCCCACATGGGCTGGAATAAGGTGCATAAACCCGCGGGTGGAGCTGCGCCGCCCCCCGGTATTCTGGACCGCGACACCTTCTATTACTTCGCGCATTCTTATGAAATGAGCGGACTTGATCCGTCGGTCGTTGCCGGGGAAGCCGATTACGAAGGCCCCGTACCCGCCGCCATTCGGACGGAAACCGTGTTCGCGACGCAGTTTCACCCGGAAAAAAGCCAGGTCGAAGGCGAAAAACTGATCGCCAATTTCATGCGCTGGAAAGTTTAACCGCTTTATGCTCACCCGCCGTCTGATCCCCACGCTGCTGCTGCGGCAGGGCCGCCTCGTGAAAGGCGTTCGCTATGGCGAGCACCGGGATGCGGGCAACCCGCCCAGCATCACCCGCGCCCACGCCGCCCAAGACGCCGATGAAGTGCTGTTGGTCGATATCGACGCTAGCCGCGAAGGCCACGCGCCGGATTTTTCGGCTTTCGCCAAAGTCGCTGAGGAATGCACCATGCCGCTCACTTTAGGCGGCGGGCTTACGAGCTTCGATATCGCGCAAAAGGCCATGCACACGGGGGCTGATAAGCTCTCGTTCACCGCCCCGGCGCTGGATAATCCTGCGCTTCTCGATACCGTCGCCCGGCGTTTCGGCGCCCAAGCCGTGGTGTTGGGGCTCGACGTGACGCAAGACGAGGACGGAGCCTATCACCTCTATGATTACCGAACAGGAACAATGCGGGCCGATAAAACGCCGGTCGCCTGGGCCAAGGAAGCGGTGGATAGAGGCGCGGGGGAAATTCGCCTGATGGCCGTTCACCGGGAAGGCACGCGTACAGGCTTCGATCTTGATCTCTATCGTCTGATCGCCGACGCGGTTTCGGTGCCGATTATTCTGGAAGGCGGGGCCGGTACGCTCGATCACCTCGATGCCGCGATGGCGGCCGGGGTGGAGGCGCTTGGGCTCGGCACGATGCTGGTGTTCTCCGACAATAATATCGTGAAGCTGCGCCAGTATCTGCTGGGCTGCGGCCATGTGCTGAGACGATAGGGACAGGGCGATGATTTTCACCGGCGCACTCGAAACACCGCAACTCTGGCTGCGCACGCTGGACGAAACCGCCGCGACCGGCCCCTATTTAAGCTGGATGCAGGATGCGGAAATCCTGCGTTTCCTTGAAGCCCGCTTCGGCCAGCACACACAGGAAAGCCTTGCGGGCTTTATTCGCAGCATGAACGAAAACCCCGATGCGCTGTTGCTCGGCATGTTCTTGAAAGAGGACGGTCGGCACGTTGGCAATATCAAGCTCGGCCCCGTTAGTCGGGAGCACGCACGCGGCGATATCGGCCTTCTGATCGGCGATAAAACCGTGTGGGGGCGCGGGCTCGCCACCGAAGCGATTGCCGCCCTCACTCGCTACGCCTTCGAGAAGCTAAATCTCAACCGTCTTTATGCAGGCTGCTACGGCGGTAACGAAGGCTCGGTGCGGGCGTTCGTGAAAGCCGGGTGGGCGGTTGAAGCTCGGCTGCCGCGCTATTGGCGACTGGATGATTCTTGGGTCGATCACATCATTCTAGGCCTACTGAACCCGGCTTCATAGCGCGCCCTCTCGCTCTAATTTCAGACCCTTAGCCCGATTCGACTGGGCAAGAAGTTCCCGAATCGCCTGTTTCGTCAGGGGGATTCCGGTCTGCACGGCAGATTTTCAAACCGCCTTTATTAGTTTTCCCTCGCACATCTCTTGATTATCTGTTATTTATCAGACAGATCAGAGGCGTTGTTCAGATTGGCACGCAACATGCAGAGCAAAGGGCAACGCTGATGGAGATGGCAAATCATGGCTTCTACGCCGGTTAAGACATCGCAGGTAGATCGTTTGAGTGTGGGCTTCGCTGGAGTTTCCACAAGCACCGATGCGACGAAATTGAAAGGCCGGGCTTCGCCCGAGTCCATTCGTCATTTCGAGTCGCTGTTAGAGGCGACCAACCGCGCCGCCCCCGCTGAGAAGCCTGCGCCCAAGGCCGCTAGCCATGCCCCTGCCCGCGCCGACGCGCAACCGGCACCGCGTTCCGATGTGAGGGATACGGCGGCAGAGCCGACTGCATCCAAGCAAGATTTAGAACCCTCCACCGAACCGTCTCAGGCACCGGAAGAGAGAGCCCCGGCCCCGGCTTCCGAAGCTCAAAGCTCCGCCCCCACCGAGCAGGCGGCAAATATTGCCGAGACCGAGGGCGCAGCAACGTCTGAGGCTGGCGCGACCGAAGCCGCTGCGGCAACGCCAACCCAATCGGTAACGCCAACCGATACTATCCACACCGTTGCGCCAGAAGAAACTGACGCGGGCCTGGCGGAAACGCCGGTGGTTATCGCAACACCGCTTCCCGTGCTGCCGCTGCCGGTCGAAACCCTGGTCGCCGCTCAAGCTGCCCCCGCTCCGCAAGCCGGAGCCGTGCAAGCCGTTCCGGCGGATGTGGATCTTTCTCAGCAAGATCCGGTGATCCTACCGCCTGCGCTGATCGAAGAAGCGCTCGCAGCAGCGACAGCGGCCCTCTCGGGACAGGCAACGGCTCCGGCAGCGCAGCCCGCTGCACCGGCCCCGACGCAAACAGCAGCCCAGCCTCAAACACCGGCCCCGACGCCAATCTCTGCCCCGGTGGCCCAGCCGAGTGCCGCGCCCGCCCCCTCAGCGGCCCCTCAGCCTGCCCCCACCCAGACGGCCCCCGCAACGGCGCAATCAACCCCGGCTGCCGCTGAAGCTCTCATTGAATCATTAACCGTCGTTACATCGGAAGCTGATGCAGCCCCGGAGACGGCGGCGGCAACCGCTACCCAAGCCGATACCGAAACGGCCCCCATCACGCAGGCAACTGCAACGCAGGCAACCGAGAAGGCGACGGCACAGACCGCACAGCCCTCGACCGAAGCCCAAACCGCCGCCGCCGCGCCGGTTGTGGTGGACGCGCAGTCCAAAGCCAAAACTTCGACCCCGAAGTCACAAACGGATACGGCAACCCAGAAAGACGCCGACACGCTGGCAGCCCTGCCGGATGCCGATGTTGCGCCCGCGCCGGAAGCCGATGCTCAGCAAGATCAACCGCGCCAAGACCAATCCCCGGCAGAACGCGGCCGCGAGCGGGCACAAGAGCGCTCGCAAGCAGGCGAGCGGCTGGCCGCGCGCTTTGCCGACAGCCAGATTTCCTTGATCCGCGACGAAGCCTCGCTGTCCGGCCCGATGCAGACTTTCAAGGCCGCTGTGAAAGCGGCGACGGCTGAAGCGCTGTTTAGCGCCGCCGCAACCAGCCAATCGGACGCGCCGAAACCAACCGCGCCAAGCTCTGCCGCCGCAGCAGTGATCAACGCGGCGGGGGCGACCGAAGGTTCATCCTCGGCAGGCAAGACGGCGACCCGCCCGAATGCGCCGGTTTATCAAACCCCAGTCGTACAGCAGATTGGGACACGCTTGGTTGAAACGGCTGCTAACGGCGGAGGCCGCGTGATCATGGATCTGCGCCCCGAGCATTTGGGCCGGGTGACGATTGATGTGGACGTGCGCGACGATGGCCGCGTGACGGCAACGGTTCTGGTCGATAATCCCGAAGCTCTCGACCAGTTGCGCCGCGACGCTGGGCAGTTGGAGCAGGCTTTGCGCGATACCGGGCTTAGCCCCGATCAGAATTCGCTGAACTTCGCCCTGCGTGAGCAGGCCCAAGAGAATAACCGCTTCGCCCGCGAAGGCCGTCAAGGCCGGGGCAATGGTCGCGATGAGGGGGCGGCAGTAGAAGCCGAACCCGAAATTGCGGCTCAAATCAAGCAAAGCGTCGTGCCCGGTTTGGGCGTGATCGATATTCGAATTTAACGGGACTGTCGGGAATAGAGGACGAACCATGGCAACGAGCAGCACAACGTCGAACCTGTTCACCAATACGAGTGAACTGACTGGCGCGTCGCAAAAGACCATCGACTCTCGCAACTCGGTGGCCTCGACCTACGACAACTTCTTGAAGCTGCTGACTACGCAGCTGAAGAACCAAGACCCGCTGGATCCGACCGATTCGAGTGAGTTCACCAATCAGTTGGTGCAGTTCAGCCAGGTCGAACAGCAGATCAACTTGAACGCTAAGTTCGACCGGCTGCTGACCTCGAACCAAGCCCAGCAGGTTTTGCAGGCCTCCAGCTACATTGGCAAAAATGTGGAAGCCGAAGGCTCGACGCTCACCGTCGAAGCGCCCGCCAGCATCACCTACTGGATGACCAAAGATGCCAGCAGCGTAACGGCTGTTATCAAGGACTCGAACGGCAATGTCGTGCGGACGCTGACTCCAGACGGCAAGTCCGGCAGCCATACGGTTGCCTGGGATGGTCGTAAGGACGATGGCAGCCTGCTGCCCGTTGGCACCTATGATCTGATCATGAGCGCCACCGATACCCAAGGCGCGGCCGTCGGCATTGATCTTCCAACCAGCAAGATCACCCTGTCGGAAACCCCGAAGCCGCGCTTCGGCTACACCTTTGAAAACGCGGTAAACCGGGCCGAAGCGCGCATCTTTAGCTCGGACGGGTCGCTGGTGCGGGTGCTGAAGATCGACTCGGGCGCGGGCCGCAAGTCGGTTGTCTGGGACGGGCGCGACGAAAAGAACGCGCCGGTCACGCCGGGCTCCTACGACGTTACGATCTTGGCCTACGATGCCAACGACAAGCTGATCACCGATGCAAAGAGCAATCCTATCGACGCCAAACTAACCACCGTCAACCGCGTGAAAGACATCGGCAGCACGGAAGACGGCGTTCAGTTAGCATTCGAGGCTAGGAGAGAATCATGAGCATCTACGGCTCCCTTAAGGCGGGTGTAACGGGTCTGAAAGCGCAAGCCTCGAGCATGGCGATGATTTCAGACAATATCGCGAACGCCAATACCGTTGGCTACAAGCGCAGCGTGGCGGATTTCGAGACGCTGGTGACCCAGTCGGGGTCGAGTGCAACTTATGCGCCCGGCGGCGTTTCGGCGAATACGGTGCAGAAGATCGATCAGCAAGGTCTGATCAACGCGTCGTCTTCGACCACCGATGTCGCTATCGCGGGGCGTGGTTTCTTTGCCGTGTCGCGCGGCGTGAACAGCAACGGCACCATCCCGTTCGGCACCGAGCGCCTGTTTACCCGCGCCGGATCGTTTACCACGAATTCAGAAGGCTTCCTCACGTCGTCGAGCGGTGAATATCTGCTGGGGATCGCCGCCGACGCGCAGGGCAATGTGCCGACGGCAACGAAGCCGGTCGATCAGCTAACCGCCATTTCCGTCGGTGCCATCACGGGCAGCGCGAAAGCGACCAGCACCGTTTCGATCGGCGCGAACCTGCCGGCAACGGCGACCCCGCCGTCGAACAACTATACGATCAATCTGGCCGCCGGTTCCGAAGTCAACTTTGCAGCGGCAGCTGCTACCGTTGTTAACTTCCCCATTGCCACGACAGTTGCGGCATCGCCTGCACCAACGCCAGCGGTCGCTGGTCTTATCAACCCCGCTTCGGATGCGTCCATAGATCCCCCGACGGCAGCTAACCTCTACACCGGGGATGTTAGGTTTACTAAGAACGGTACCGGCGGGTATGATGTTAGCTTGTCCCTTAACGCAAATGCAGGCCCCCCCGCCTTCGCCGCAACCTCAGTTTTGCTCGGGACGATGACGGCGGCTGGCACCTTGAACTATAATGCTACGGTTGCCGTTCCTGGCGGCCAGCTGAGCATTAAGATTGGTGGCTCTGTTGCAAATAATGCGGCTCCGGCCGCGCCAGTTGCAACAGTTGCAACGCTGGTGGATCGCTCTCGCCTCCGGATGACGGATAGCACGGGCACGGCGTCGAATAGCACGTCTTCTCAGCTTGACTTGTCAACAACCGGCGGCATTCAAAGCGGCTATACAAGCGGTATGACGCTCTATGACAGCCTTGGCGTTGGCCACAATATCGACCTCGCTTACGTAAAAACCGGCACCAATACATGGTCGGTCTATGTGACGCGGATGACGATTGTTGGACGGACGGATGCTAACGGCAACCCGATCGACTCAATTTCCGGTGGCACGATCAATAGCTGGGTTTACAACGGGGCCGGAACAGATGCTGAAGTTCCCGATTTAGCGGCCAATGCTGCGGTTGGTAAATTGAAGCCAAGCAGTCGGTTGGGTAACCTCACGTTTAATACGGATGGCTCGCTGGCTGGTTTTACGGCGAACGACACGACGACGGCAACGAATACCGCCGCACGCTTTGGCTTCCCGAGCGCCGCGGGCGTGCCGCTCAACACCTCCACATCGACGGGTGCAACCGCCTTCAACCCGACGCTGAACTTCGGTACCGTCGGCACCAAGAACGGCCTGACCCAACAGTCGGACGGGTTTGCGGTTTCCTTCGTCAACCAAGATGGCGTGAAGTTCGGCTACAAGACGGGCGTTGCCATTGATAAAGACGGCGTGGTTCGGGCCGTTTTCGATAATGGCCAGCGCTTGGCGGTTGCCCGTATTCCGATCACCACCTTCGCGGATGCGAACAAGCTGCAATCGCGGTCGGGCAATCTTTACGCTCAAACCGACGTGTCCGGCTCGCCGACCACGAACTTCTCCGGCATTGGCGGCGCGGGCCAGGTGCAGGGCAATGCCCTCGAAGGCTCCACGGTCGATCTCGCCGAAGAGTTCACCGACATGATCGTAACGCAGCGTAACTACAGCGCCAACTCGCGTACGATCACGACCTCGGACGAAATGCTCCAGGAAATCATCAACCTGAAGCGTTAAGCCTACTAGCCCTCCCCGCGCTTAGACGCGTGGGGAGGGGTTTCTCTTTCATGAGTTTACGCTAAAGGTGCGATGATGAGTTTCAATAAAGCTCTGATCAACGGTGTCACCGCGATGAATGCCCAGAGCAGCGCCATGGGCGTTGTTTCTAATAACATCGCCAATGCCCGGACGGTGGGGTTCAAGGACTCAGATTCGCGCTTTGCCGACTTGGTAGCGGGCGGAAAATCCTCGAATAACGACGTGGGCAGCGGCGTTATCTTCTCGCAGTTCAACCGGATTGATCAACAAGGCATCCTCTCGACCTCCACCACAACGACCAATTTTGCCATTTCGGGACGCGGTTTCTTTCCCGTAGCCTCCGCCATCAATGGCACGACAGGGGCGCTTGCCAATACCGCCGAGCGGTTGGTGACGCGTGCCGGTGATTTTTCGGTGGATAAGGACGGCTTTCTGGTCAATGCCAAGGGTTACGCGCTGCTCGGCACACCGGCAGGCACAGCGGCGGCGGGAGCGGGCGCGTTCAACAGCCTTCAGCCCATCAAAGTTCCCGCGACGACCACGCTGGCTGGAACCGCATCAACATCGGTTACCCTGAGCGGCAATCTGTCTGCGTCAGACTCGGCTGCGCTGACAACAGTGACGCCTGAGACGACGGATGCCGACGGTAATGTTATTCCAGCGAGCACAACGACGACGCCCGGCACGAGCTTGAAAACATCGGTAACGGCTTACGACGCAACCGGCACCCCGTACGCGCTTGAAGTTACGTTCACAAAAACGGCCCCTCAAACCTGGACCGCGCAATATACCGGCGGAACTTCGGCCGATGGCACGGCGCTGACGGCGACGGCAAATAGCACGCCGATAACGCTGACTTTTGGTGCGAATGGGCAGCTTACCTCTCCGACAACGTCGGCTGCCCTGGGGTCTGTGACGTTTACCAATGCAACAGGGGCTACCGTTGCCACGCTCAGCCCAAGTTTCAGGTTTCAAGACGACGCAGGCCGGGCGACCCTAACCGGGTTCGGGGGTCAGACAAATCTTTCAAGCTCGACAACCGATGGACATGGGACACTCGGCCTCGTTGGGCTTGAAGTGGACGACGCCGGTGTATTGTCTCAGGTGTTTCAGCAGGGTAAGCGCGTCGCCGTCGCCTCGATCCCTGTTGTGACCTTCGTCAACGACTATGGCCTCGAAGAGGTTAGCGGAACCGCCTATCGCCTCACGGCAGATAGCGGCGAGCCCGTCGTGAATGTCTCGGACACGAATGGTGCCGGTAAAGTCTTCGGCAGCAAGCTAGAGGAATCGACGGTCGATCTGGCCGACGAGTTCAGCGATATGATCGTCACCCAGCGCAGCTATCAGGCCGCCTCGAAGATCATATCGACCACCGACGCCATGATCGAGACCGTGCGCGATCTTAAGGGCTAGAGCAAATCCCGAGCGGGTGGGATCACCCGCGACGACGCATTTGCTGAACAAAACAATAGATTAGAGCGGTTGGCGTGAGCCTAAGCGAACGAGAACCGCTCTAATCTCCGCCCTCTACAGGTTTTAATAAGGCGGTCGGCCCTGCTGACCGCCCGTTTGCGTCTGATAAATTAAAAGCGTGTTTTAATCAAAATATATCGAGTCGATTTTTATTGACTCGACTCATTCGTTTGACACCCCCTGCCCCAAGCTGCCATCGGCTCCACGGTTCATCTGCCGCAAGATACTGGGAAGTCTTAATCTTTTCTTTATAAATCTGCCGTTTAGCTCTCGGGAAGCCCGCCCTAAAAACTGTCCGGGGTGTATAAGGATCACACAATCTTCTTGATCCGCCACTATCACCAAACCGGGTAAGTCCGCGTCTTTAGGCAAAAATTTCCACTTCACCCCAACAATTTTTACCCATCTCGCTGAAAATGCGGTAAAGATGGATGGAAGGATAAAGAGTTGCCGCCCGGCAGCCCTTTTCCAACCCCGTAACCAGCCGGTGCGCCGCTCCCGCGTGTCCTGGCCGCTGTCAAAAGGTTGATCGCGTGAACGCCCTGATTCAGCAGATTAAGGCTCTCGGTCCGGTACGCCTAGCGATTGCGGGCGCGATCGTAGTCGCTCTGATCGCCTTCTTGATCTATGTCGTCGCCCGGATGGGTGGTGCTGAAACAGCGCTACTGTACGGCGACCTTAGCCAGCAAGACGCGGCGAAGATCACGCAGCGCCTCGACCAGATGAACATGACCTACCAGATCCGTGCCGATGGCGCGCAGATCTATGTGCCGGTGGAACAGGTCGCCAAGACCCGTATTACCCTGGCCGGTGAAGGCATCCCGTCGGGCGGCTCGATCGGTTACGAGATTTTCGACCAAGCCCAGGGTTTGGCCACCTCCAGCTTCGTACAGAACATCAATCAGCTGCGTGCCCTGGAAGGCGAGTTGGGCCGCACCATCCGCGGCATCGACAATGTGCGCGACGCCCGCGTGCATTTGGTTCTGCCTACCCGCGAACTCTTCTCCCGCGAACGGCAAGAGCCGAGCGCCTCGGTGCTGTTGCGGATGCAGAATTCGCAGCGGTTGGAGAAGGCGCAAGTCATCGCCATTCAAAACATCATCGCGGCCTCTGTGCCGAACCTGAAGCCGGAACGCATTGCGGTGGCGGATGAACGCGGTCAGTTGCTGGCGCGTGGTGGTGTGAATGCCGGTAGCAGCGGCGCTATCCTTGAGCAATCGGAAGAGCTGCGCGTTGCCTACGAGCAACGGATGTCGCGCCAGATCGAAAACCTCGTCGAACGCTCCATCGGCTTCGGTAAGGCCCGGGTCGAAGCCTCCGCCGAGGTCGATTACAGCCGCGTCAACGAAACGGAAGAGATTTTTAATCCCGAGCAGCAGGTTCTGCGCTCCAGCCAGAATGTGACCGATGCGACGGAACAGTCTGAAACGGACGGCAACCCCTCGGTCACCATTGCCAACAATCTGCCGACGGGTTCGGCGACGGCAGGCGGGGCCACCACCTCCCAGTCGCGCAGCAACCGGGCTGAAGAAACGCTGAACTACGAAATCAGCAAGCGCATCACCAACCGAACCCGCGACCCTGG